>Ga0066639_10003487_pt1 | contig 13616 bp, 9 predicted proteins | sample CryGeyCG2114_010_2_FD_59504 | JGI IMG/M metagenome (GOLD analysis project Ga0066639, IMG submission 59504) | Groundwater microbial communities from aquifer - Crystal Geyser CG10_big_fil_rev_8/21/14_0.10 | ecosystem: Environmental > Aquatic > Deep subsurface > Groundwater | place: USA: Utah...
CTATGCTCTTTACGAGAGTGATAACCTTGGACTTGGTAGTACTACCGTTACAGTGAGCTAAAGGACATCATGGCATCAACATATTTAGTATGGAATGGAACTGAGTGGGAATTAGTTGAGGGCGGTGGTGGCACTGGTGGTGTAACCGGACCAACAGGACCAATTGGACCAGCAGGACCAACAGGCGCAACTGGAGCTACTGGGGCTACTGGAACTACAGGAGCAACAGGAGCCACTGGTGATACAGGGGCTACAGGCGCTACTGGACCCACAGGCGCTACTGGACCCACAGGTGCTAGAGGACCAACTGGTGATACTGGTGCAACAGGCGCAACAGGAGCAACAGGTCCTACTATAGACCATAATTTATTGCCTTCTATTCAAGGCGGCTCTGGAGTTGATGGTTATTTTCATTTAACTCATTCAGAACACGAATGGATGGTTGATGGATATGTTGACGGTTATTGGAATATTGATAAAGGTGCTCTAGGAATAACTGTATATACGCCAGGGGATATTATTTATGCTACTGCTGAAGATGTATTAGATAAACTTACAATTGGTGCTGATGGTTATATGATAACTTCATCTGGAGGATTTCCGGTATGGGGTCCACCTAATAGCGGACCTACTGGTGATACCGGACCAACAGGACCTACAGGAGCAACTGGAGCAACTGGAGATACTGGACCAATCATAGAACATAACTTATTATTGTCTATACAGGGCGGTTCTGGAGTTGATGGCTATTACCACTTAACTGCAGATCAGGCAGAATTAGTAACAGATCCTCCAACATTAATGCCAACTGGTTTTGTTAATAGAACAGATTCAGAATTTACAACAGATGGGTTGAGGACAGTAATTATACAACCTAAATCTCCAGCAACATCATTTGAAATTTATGAAGATGGCGTTAAATATACGATTTCTGGTATACATCAAATTACAGTTCCTAATATTACTGGCAAGCATTTTGTATATTTTACCGGTGGTGTGCTAACTAGCAGCACATCTTCTATAGGTTTTGATAAACCACTAGTAACAATTATATATTGGAATGGAACCAAAAATATAAGTGAGCCTGATGAGCGCCACGGCATTGTAATGGATTGGAAGACTCACGAATATCTACATTTAACAGTTGGAACAAGATATAATAATGGACTAACTTTAACACAATTATTGGCGGGTACTGGAGCAGCAGATACGAATGCGCAAATATCTGTAACTGGTGGAACCATTTATGATGAAGATTTAGATGCCACAATAGTTCATAGTTTAGCTCCAGCAAATAATTTTGAGCAAAATTTAGGTCTAACAACTTCATTACCTGCATATATTCCAGTTTGGTATAGAGTGGGGACTGGTGATAATTGGACTTCAGATACTGCTACAGCTTTTCCAATGAGACCGTATGATGGCTATATCGGATCTTTGATTGGTTATAACTTAGATACCCTTGGAACGTGGAGCGTTGCTTCTCCAGTAAATGGAAATCGTGTAGCCTATTGGATTATGGGAACCACCAATATAACTGAACCCGTAATTGCGATTATGGGACAAAGAGTAGATGGAACATTAGCTAATGCACAAGATAATAATACATATGAGTCACTATCTTTTGGAATATTCCCAAACCAAGAATTAAAAGTATTATATAGGATTATTGTAAGGACATCTTCTGGTTATGGAAATACAATCAAGGCATATATTGAAGATGTACAAGATCTAAGAAGTATATCTAATTTACCTAACGGTTCATATGTAGCAACTCAGCATAGTTCATTAAGTGGATTAGCCGATCCTAACTCACATCCAGCTTCAGCTATAAATACAGATTACTCAACATTTAATAATATTTTATCGGCTAGTGATGTTGATGTGCAATTAGCATTATCTACTATTGATGATCACATGCATGGTGCAACTAGAGGTGGAACTGATCAAACTACATATGCTACTGGTGATATGCTATATGCTAGCGCTGTTGATACATTAAGTAAATTATCAGCAAGTGATGATGGGTATGTTCTTACTTTATCTGGAGGGGTACCGGTCTGGACTGGAGAAGTATTAACTCAAATTACTGTTGGTAAATCTGGCTCATTATCACCAAATACAGATGGGTATTTAATTTCATCTGGAGAGGCTTCCAACGAAAATTATCCGGTATATATAGCAAATAGAACATGTAAATTACACAATCTCACTATAACTATGAGAACGGCATTATCTGCGGGTCAAACAGTTGAGATAATGATTAAAAAGAATGAAAGTGTCACTGGGTTAGTAGCAACGTTTACTGATGCGTCTACATTAAATTCTGGAGGAACATTAAGAATTGAACAAAATACTACTGATTCTGTATCATTAGTAAATGGTGATAAGATAAGTGTTAGATTTTTAAGTTCATCAACCGCAGACGCATATGATGTATTTGTTATATTTGACGTAACTACATAAAATAGGAAAATTATGCCAATCAATTTGATTTCAAAAATAAAACCCAAAAATGATGGGCAATTCCCTGTCTATGAAGATAGAGATGTTGAGGGTGGGTATCAAGTAAGAACAGATCTATCAGATAGAAATAGTATACCTGAACTTAATCGTAAGGAGGGTATGTTAGTATATGTTCAATCTGATGGAAAATATTATACATTATCTGGCGGTGTTGCGGATGAAAATTGGGTAGAGGCTCAAATTGGTGGTGGATTTACTCCTGATGGTGACTTATCTGGAACCAGTATAAATCAAACAGTTATTGGATTAAACACAGTCCCATTACCCACATCTATTCCTACTGATTCGGATATGTTAAAGGCTGAAGAGCAGATATTATTATCTGATTACCCGCTTGGAAGCTGTACTGATGGAAGTAATATATGGGTTGCTGATACTCGTAATCCATATAATGACGATAATTATGGGGGCATTGTTAAAGTAGCTTATGCTGACGAATATATTTCTACTAGATTCGATTATCCAGAAGTTACGTCACCATTTGCTACAGCAAAACATATTTACTCTGTAGCGTATCTTGATGGATATATTTATGCAACAGGACTAGAATATGTTGAGGGTTATGTGCCAATTATATGTAAAATAAATCCTTCTGATGGAACAATATTAGAATACACGTATACAGATGATTTAGCATACGCACATGTCGCAGGGTCTACTCTTTGGATAACGACTCCAATGCATGCAACAAATCAATTGTATAAAGTAGATCCTGAAAATATATCAACACAAACACTTGTTTGGTCTGAAGGAAGCACTGCTGGATATATAGGATTTACATATGATTATGATGAAGATAGAATATGGGCATCTTCTATGAATGATGACGCTTTTGTAAAAATAAACCCTAATACTTCAGCTATAGAATTTACAAATTATGATTATGATTTGCCATCAGGGTTGGAATATGGCAATGGATATATTTGGTTGATAGCTGGTGTTAATACAAGTTATGGTTATTCTTCAGGATATCCTAACATATATGCTTTGGAAAAAACTGCTGGAAATATATCCCACTCTATCTCTGACTCACAGTCAATATTAAATAATACTGTATTAATCTCATATGATGCAACCAATAATAAGTTTTGGGTTCCTTGTAACGTAAATAGCTCATATAGAATTATAAGAATAGATGCTGATACTTTTACAGTAGATGGTATTGCTGCATTGGAAAGTATGCAAAACGTATCTATAATAAGTGCTGGAGGCTATGTATGGGTTGTTGATAATCCTACCGTTACTGGTGCATTTTCAATTCTTAAAATTGATCCGGCGTTAGTTACAGATATAACTGGTGCGGTACCAGTTCCCCCATGGGATGGACTTATTGCATCGATAACATCTGGACCAATGCAATATAATTTCATAAAAAAGAATAGCGCCACAACTACACAATATGACTATACTTCTTCTGATATAATATTGCAAAACAAAGAAGAAATTGTGTTAGTAGATACTCTGGCAGGCGCTTATACAGATGTAATCCTACCGCTATATCCTGTAGATGGGCAAAAACATACTATTATAAATGCCCTTTCAGCTTCTCCTAAAGGAGTGCGAATATATGCGATGAGTGGATATTTATCGGAACTAATATATGTATTCACTGATCCTTATGGTGCCGCAACATTAGTATGGTCTGAAGCAAAATCTTCTTGGTATGTAATATCTTACTTTCCAGTAGCAACACCGGTAGCGGTATAATGTAGGGAATATAATGGTTAATAATATAGATATAGTTAAAGTGATTCATCATCGTAAATTAATGACGGTATCAGAACACGACCAAGCAATGGAAGAGATTATAGCTACTGGATCTGCTGTGGAAGAACCAGAGCCGGGCATTCATAAGGTAATATTTAGTGGCATTGGTTGCGCTAAATGTGCATCAGAAATGTTTGATGCAAGAGAAACTAAAACAGACGCGGATAATAAGAAATATAGACGATGCTATTGTTTTAGATGTGGAAATAGAGCTTGGAGAAGAACCCCATGAAATTTATTGTAACAGGAATTGGTAGAAGCGGAACAAAATATACCTCAGCACTATTAAATAATGCTGGAATTACATGTAGCTGGGAACAAGCTTTTAAACCCAACAAACATAATATTAGTTTATTAAAAACTCAGGGCGAAGCATCTTGGCTTGCCGCTCCATTTATATCCGAACTGCCTAAAGATACAGTTATTTTACATCAAACCAGAAACCCATTAGAATGGTTAAATTCTTGGCTTAAAGTGTCTCCAAGTTGGAGACTTCAATTCTCAAATTTCATTGATGATAATTGTGGTTTTTTTAGATGGAAAGATGGCTCTCACCCAAATACAGATATGAGGCTTTATGTCGCATGGAATGAAATGATAGAAAAAGCTGCATTAGAAAGCAACTTACCATATCTAAGATATAAATTAGAAGATCTTGATTTCGTAAAGATAATGGAAATTTCGTCACTAATAAAATCTAAAGTGTCTCAAATTCATGCTTTTAATGCTGTAAAAAATACAGACAAAAAAACAAACGCATCTAAATCAGTAGACACATATGTTCCGGTAACTTGGGAAACTCTACCACAAGGTCCAGAACTAACTAAGTTTAAGGTTATCACAGAGAAATATGGATATACAATAGGGTAATTATCTTTCGCTAAACTCAAGATTTTTCAATATCCTTTCAAGTTGCGTTTCTGGCAACATGCCGCTCTTTAATAAAGCATGATTTAAAGATGCGGCTTCTTGCTTTTTACCTATCCAATATGCAGCAATTGCTAATTCATCTATAATCTTCCAATCATAACATGCAGTCTCTAAAAATAATGCATCATTAGGCTTTGCTATTCCGCATCCGACCTTTGCATAAAAATAGGACTTATGAAATCTGTCAAATTTTCTACAAAAAGCACATAAATAAGATAATGCTTCTACTCTTTTGGGCTGACAGTTGAAAGCCTCTAAATAAGATGATTCGATCTTTAGAAAATCATCTGGATATAATGATTCGCATAATTTCGCCGCCTCTAATAATGATACATATCTTTCTTCTATCCATCCGCCCATTTTACTACGTTGCAAGTACAATTTTAAAGATTCCTCTTTCTTGCCTGCGTCCCTGTAGCTTTGTGCGGCATAAAAGACGTAGCGAGAGTTATTTGGCTCAGTAAGTAGGGCTTTCTCAAACACTTCAGCATCGCGAATATACTTATTCGGGTCTTGTGATCGGGAGCCTTTAGCCCCAAATATAATCTTGCATCCATGTAATGGCACAGATGCTATATTAAATGGTAATTCCAAATACTCATGTAATACCCCAACGTATTTAGACGATAATTTTGATCTAAATAATTGTGTTCTACTATAACTTATTGGACCATGATTAAATTCTATGCTATATGCTGGTTTATCTAGATTTTTAAATACATCTATATTATTTACTGTTAAATAATCATCGGCATCTAATACAAAAATATAATCGGCTTTAGATTTAGATAATTGTAGGGCTTTGTTCCTATTAGTGGAGAAGTCTTCCCATTGATGATGGTGGAATTCTCCAGGAATATCTTTCATACAATTATGTACAACTTCTTCAGTGTTGTCTGACGAGCCAGTATCACATATAATCCAGTAGTCAATAAATGGCTTGACGGAGTTAAGACACGTTTCTATACAGTGCGCCTCATTTTTGACAATCATAGATAAACATATAGTCATATTCGACTATATATCAGGGAACGTCTGTAGTAATATCTTCAGCTTCCATATTGGTCATCGTACCGCTAAATCCAACACCATCTCCCATTCTCCAATATCCAGCAAGATTAGATGAGCCTGTTAGATTTGTTGGTATTCCTGCATTATAAATTGTCGTAACTTCTCCAATAGAAAGAACTTTATTCCAAACTGAAACTTCATCAAGGCTTCCAGCATACCACCAAGTAGTTCTTGTCCCTTGTTTGGCAAATTGAAAGTCAAAAGCATTTATGATGGTTGCGGATAACGTATTTGCTACAGTAGTTAACGCCTGATCCACTCCATCAATATATATATGAGCACCACTAATATCAGAACTGCCATCATATGTTGCTACAATATGATGCCAACAACTATCTGTTACTACAGTACTGCCTGCTAATGCTTTGAGCGCATTTGTCGTTGTATTATTCATCAAATCAAAACGAATATAAGGAGAATCAACCCATAAACTATAACCAAGAAAAGGAGAGGCTCCTTGCTGTTTCATAATTAATGGATGGTCAACAGCCGCGCATTTAATCCAACATGAAATTGAAAAAGAATCAGTTCTCTCAAAACCAAAAACATCACCCATGGTTACATATTCATTAGTACCATCAAATACCATAGATTTTCCAATATATGTTCTACTTTCTACATCGGTAATTTCCATATTAACTTGAGTGCCATGCAATCCGTTTCCAGAAAAATCAGGAACTCCATTGGCAGCAAGAGAATATCTTTCTCCACATCTCCACCAAGCTGCAAGATCGGCTGCACACGAAACTGTTGTTAAATTAATTGGAATTTTATTATTGTAGATTTCTGTGGCTTCAGATGATGATAATTCTTTATTCCAAACTGCTACATCTTGTACAGAACCATTTAATAAAGAAGTCCCATTAGTTCTGCCACCAATATTAAACTCTGCAGCATTTAATATAGAATTAGATCCTAAATCATCTTGTACTATTGTTGGAGAAAGGTCTAAAACCCCATTTATGTAAAAATTAATTCCTGAAGCCAAACTACTGCCATCATAAGTTGCTACAATATGATTCCATAAATTGTTATTTATAACAATTGATGAATTTACAACTATTTCAGCGATAGTACTATCATATGTAATGGTAATTTGCGCATTTCCTGTTGAACTAATATAAAGTGAATATCCTGTATAAGGATCGGCTGTTCTTTTAGATAAGAAATACTTTAAAGTTGATGTAGTTTTTACCCAACATGAAAAAGAAAAAGAATCAGTTCTTTCAAAACCTAATACATTTCCCATTTTTATATATTCATTTAAGCCATCTAATACTAAAGCTTGACTTCCTGGACTAGAAAATTGAATATCAGAAACCTCCATGTCTGTTGCAGTACCATGATATAAATTTGTCGTTAAGTCGGGAATTGTAGGGAACGTATAATCTGAAATGCTATCATTTATAGTTGGATATGTATCCCCATCTCCGCATCTCCACCAGTTTAGCAAATTAGTGGCTGAAGGTAAACTCTTTATATTCGTTGGAGTCCCATTATTATATATTGATTGAACTTCAGATAATGATAACTCTTTATTATATATAGATACTTCATCTATATTTGCACTTAAAAGCAAAGAGCCATTTGTTCTACCATTGATATTAAAACTAGCCGTATTACTTGTTGAATTTGCTCCCAAATTATTATTAGTTATAGTTAGTGATTCTGGAGTTGAATCAACATATATCGCAACCCCAGAAGCATTTTGTAATCCATCATATGTTAAACAAACATGATGCCAGATTCCATCATTGATTGAAGTCGCACCATATACATCAATTCTAGATGTTCCGGCAAGTAATGCAAAATATGGTTTTCCAGAACTATTAACCAAAAAACCATAACCCGTTGGAGTGGATGTCATTTTTGTAATGACATATCCGTTATTGTCAGTAGTTTTTATCCAAACAGATATGGAAAATGCATCAAAAGTGGCATTATTAAAATTTAAACAATCACCCATAGTTACATATTCACTAGATCCATCAAATAATAATGAATATGTATTAACAAAAGGAATTGTTGTTATTATTGTTCTTCCACTTATTTGAATTGTTGATGTTAATAGTGTTCCGCCACCAGTATAATAAGTTCCTACATAGTCAGGAGCATTAAGAGATGCCCATGTAACCCAAATACCAGATTCTAACTTACCAATCATTTTGTAATCATAATCGGATATATCTAAATAATTAGCGCTTACTTGTATGGTCTCCGAAATAAGCGTACCACCAGCAGTATATGATGCACCGCTATAATCTGGAGAATCAATGGTATTCCATGAAACCCATAATCCAGATTCTAATTTTCCAATCATCTTATAATTAGTTGTCATTATGTAGTTTTCACTTCTATTTTAGCCAGCTTACAAACAGATGCATATACGTCTACATTTGTTTTTAATCTTACTGTATATAATTTTCCTGTATTCTCAAAATGTGTTGTAGTTCCCGGATATAATTGTACCTGCTTTAGTGTCGGAATAACTTCATTAGTATATAAGATGGAATCTAAAACTTCATAACCATCAGTTTGATTATATAGTTGGATATAACCATCACTTCCTGATGTAGCTTCAAGTATTGCTGTAAAATAATATGATACACCAGTATATATAGTCGGGTCTAAATATGTAGAACCAATAGAATAAAAATACCCATCTAATGCAGATTGATTTCCAGCAACAGCGACATAATTATACTTAATTGTGCTTTCAGGTCCTGTAGGACCAGTAGCACCTGTATCACCAGTAGCCCCTGTAGGTCCTGTAGGTCCTGTAGGTCCTGTAGGTCCAGTAGGTCCTTCTACAGTAGAGTCAGCACCCGTAGGTCCTGTAGGTCCTGTATCACCGGTAGCCCCTGTAGGTCCTGTAGGTCCAGTAGGTCCTTCTACAGTAGAGTCAGCGCCTGTAGGTCCTGTGGGTCCTGTATCACCGGTAGGTCCAGTAGGTCCTTCTACAGTAGAGTCGGCACCTGTAGGTCCTGTAGGTCCTGTAGGTCCTGTATCGCCAGTAGCCCCTGTAGGTCCAGTAGGTCCAGTAGGTCCTTCTACAGTAGAATCAGCCCCAGTTGGTCCTGTAGGTCCTGTGGGTCCTGTATCACCTGTAGGTCCCGTATCACCAGTAGCACCTGTATCGCCACCAACATTAAGGTGTGTTACGCCGTCATTAGTTACTTTCCAACCATCAACAGTATTATAAGTTAGTGCGGCTGCATACCCATCTATATTTCGGGCTAATAGAGTTTTAGTTGCACTGGTCTGATCACCAATATATATGGTATTTGATCCTAATTCGTTTATATTAGATTTGATATTAGCCATAATTATAACACCTTTATGGTTGCCATAAGATTTTGAACATTTGCGGCAACAGAACTTACAAACCTTATTGTAATATGATCTCCAATTACAGCACTAATATTATTAATTAAATCAGTGGCAATAAATCCAGTTGTGCCTGCTGGCGTGCTATTATCTAGTGTTACTGTTAGTAATGTATCTACATTATTTAATCTAACAGTAATAACAACAGATTCTCCTATGCCAGGCTTATTACTACAAGTAACAACCAATCTATATATTTGACTTAAATCAGAGTTTATTACATAAGCTGGGAAACTTTCATCAGATAATTCAACTAAACTTGTTAATAAATAACCGTCTGTATTATTAGAAAGTGCGCCAATACTACCAACTATTATAGAATGGTATCCGTCTCCTCCAGAAGTTCCTGAATGTGTGTGCAATGCGTCAGCATTACTTCCATTACACAAATCACTTAAATTATCTGCAGTGACATATTGGTCAACAGCATATCCATCAATTGTAAATTCTGAAGCTAATGCCGTGGCTATATGTGTATGTAGTAAATCTGCATTATTTCCATTATTTAGTGTGCTTAAATTTGCTGCCGTAACATATCCATCAACATGATATCCATCAATAGCAAAATTATTAGCATCAGTAATCGATCCTCCCGACAAATCTATATATGCACCATTCTCTGCCTTTAAATAAGGCTCAGCCCCCATAAGATTAACGTATAGTTTTTGAAGCCCGTCGAAATAGACATGTTCAGCTTGATTATTAGTATCGAATAAAATGTCGCCAGTAAGATTGGTATTAATTCTAACATTATATCCATCAATGTTAGTGTCATTAGATGTCGTACCTAATATAAGATTATCAGAAGCGTCTGTTTGCCATGCAACTATGTCAGAAGAATCTGTAGAGTTTCTTGCAGCAGCACCAACAACATTATTTTTAACTCTGAATGCACCGGAATTTGCAACTATATCAGTAGGAAGATCCATTACAGCTACAGCCGAAGATGCAACAGGCAATAGAGATGCAAATGTTAAATCATCTCCAGCAGTAATTAAACCAAATTTCCAAAAACTATCTGGTTCATTCCAAATTAATGCAGCATGATCACGATCTACTACACCAGTATTTCCCCTATGTATTGATAAACCAGTTATTAGAGTAGGAACTGGTACAGTTCCAGTTGTATAATTAAGATGTATAACTCTGTCTGCTATATCTACAACCGTGCTTTCAATTGTTGTCGTTGTTCCAAGAACCGTTAAATCTCCAGAAATAATTATGTTATCTGATGCTTCGCCTATGATTATATTATCAGAGGCATCAGTGCCAATAAGATATAAATCAGCATTATTTATGCTGTTTCTGGCTTTGATTGATTTGTTATTATCTATTCTAATTGTACCGGATTGTGCAGGTATGGATCCAATATTGGCATACATACCATAACCATCAATTCCAAAATTAGAAATAGTAGTGCCTCCAAATTGAATTTTAACTAATCCGGTAGACCATCCACCATAACCAGATGATAACAATAGATTTCCACCATAACCATCATCAGCATATTGAGCAGATACTTTTAAATCTTGAGCAGTAATACCAACAATAGCATTATGATATTGACCAATAAAAGGAGTGACTTGTGAATCTGAAAACAATAAATTGTTTAGTGATATAATGGCTGCACTATTATAATCAATATCTTTTCTTGTTAATAATAGAGTATCATTAGATCCTAAAGATAGTAAGATATCGCCACTATGAGCAGGATTATAACCATCACCAGAAGACATATATAATCTTCCGCCAGTACCACTTAAATCAGTAGTGGTTTGAGCGGATATCGTAAGTTGCTGCCCTGTGGCTGCGGCAGTATTATTGTGTTTAATTGTTGGAGAAACTACTGCACTATCAAAAAGCAGATTAGATACATAGCTAGTAATAGATGTTGTGGCAACTCTAGCTCTAAGATTTACGCCAGTAAAGATATCTACATTACCTTCTGTAGTACCATTTCCGGATTTAAGTAATAAAGATCCTCCAGCTCCACCGACTGCAGTTGTTGATTGTGCAATAAGAGATAGATCATCTCCATTTCCAACTATTTGTGTTTCATGCATAATGATTGGAGCATTAACGTCAATATCAAATATAGCTAATGGAGTATATAATCTTGTTTCGCCAGTAATTACTTGAATCTGTACATCATTTCCAGTTTTTATCTGTATATAGCCGTCACTAGATGCACCAGAACCAGAATTTAATATAAGGTTTCCTCCGGTAGTGCCTATAGTATTTTGTGCTTGGATAGTAAAGGTTTGACCATTACCAACAGTTTGTGCTGTTTGATAAATTCTAGGATTATCTACATCCTTGTCAAATCTTATAAACTCTAAACCTATTTCTAATTCAGTAACTCCGTTAACAAGAAAACTATGAAGATATCCAGAGGCAACATTACTAACAATGCCCTTATTAACTGAATCTCCAATATGAATTTCATCTCCTGTATTTCCAATTAATCTTAAATCAGCACTAAGAGTATCTATACCATAGATAAAATCACCATTTTGTAGTCTAATAAATCCTGTTGTTGGGGCTCCACTCAACCCATGAGTAATATGGTCTCCAACTAATAATTCATGCGTTGCATATACAGGATCAGTTAATGAACCAAGTTTAACTCTATTAGATGTATCAACTTGAACAATATCCACATCAGCAGTATTAGATGCATTTCTTCCTCTAACAACAGAATCATTAGGGCTAGTGTTTGGAATACGAATAACACCAGATTGCGCCGGATCTGTTCCAACTGCCAAATACCCATCAATAGATAATGTCCCTGTAAAAACTGGAATAGATGCTCCAATAGAAACACCCTCTCCAATTAATGGATCATATGGTAAATAAGCAAATTTCCATCCACCAACCGTTTCATCCCAAAACATAGATGCAAAATCACGATAAACTGGACCAACAGTATATCCTCTAATAATAGATAAGCCAAATAAATTAGTAGGTACAGGAGAAGTAGAGGGATTCGCTGGGTGTAACCAATCGTAACTATTTAAATGATAAAAATATCCGTCTTTGGAGTTCATCGGGTCAAATAGATTTTGTTTATTATCTATTTTGGATGAAACAATTCTATTGACGATAATATTGGTTAAATCTCCGGGCGTATAACCAGAGTAAGTACCTGTCGTGTCAGGACTATCATTAACTATCCAATCAACATATGTTGATAAGTTAGTGTTATAAGCCCTCATGTAATATTGTATTGGCATTATCTCTCCCTACCCAAGATATCTATTTATTGCTAAATAATGGGATAATACCAATATTTAAGCTGAAACTTGCCAAGTGGATACTATAACTACATTAGTTAATACATGACCACTAGGAGGTGTGACACTAGGCTCTTCTGTAACAACCCATGTTTCATAAACAGCTCCAGCAACATAGTACCCTCTCATTTTATAATAAGTAGTTACTCCTGGTCCCCCTCCACCACCTTCAATAGAAAATAACTCTGGAACATTCTGACCAATAAAACCTACATTAAATGATCTAGCTATAGATGTTTTATATGGTCTTGCGTCTGTAGAAGATGGAGAGGGCAATTCTGTTGTATTATCATCAGAGAAATTATCAGAAGATTCATAATATAATGAAGTGTCCATAGCACTTTCGGTATTATTTGTTGGCAAACCAGTAGTTACTTGTCCTAAACGACTAACTAATGGTGTTGTTACAACTCTTATTTTCATATTTGCGCTATCTGCCATAATTTAGTCCTTATTTAACTGGTGTTGTACTACCATCCCATGGACCAGCTACAATAGCCGGAACGCCAGCAGCGGCTGAAGATAACTGTAACCAACTTTTAGTGCCTAATGTATCTGTACCAGTTCCACCTACTAGAGTAATTAGCCACCTACATGACCCTTTTATGTGTCTATAATAAGTGCTATCAGAAACTACCCATA
>Ga0066639_10003488_pt1 | contig 13615 bp, 13 predicted proteins | sample CryGeyCG2114_010_2_FD_59504 | JGI IMG/M metagenome (GOLD analysis project Ga0066639, IMG submission 59504) | Groundwater microbial communities from aquifer - Crystal Geyser CG10_big_fil_rev_8/21/14_0.10 | ecosystem: Environmental > Aquatic > Deep subsurface > Groundwater | place: USA: Utah...
GATTTGTCGCGTCGCAGCCAAGTCCGTAGCAGGTTTCTGTGGGGTAGACGAGGGTGCTCCCATCACGCAGGGCTTGGGTGAGAGAGGTAATATTTAAGTTTTCTTGTGGCAAAATTTTCATACTCTCCGTTCCTCCTACCGGGATAAAGATATATATCTATCCAGATCGAATACTACATCTCGAGCACCGAGTACTCTTGTGTCTTTACTCATTGAAAAATGTCCTGCCTTGAGGACCAATGTATCCTGTTCGTAGCAGAGCATGACCTTCCCCTCCCATACCGTATTATAGCCATCACACTGATCGAATAGGATGTCTTCTCCTTGGGTTCGTTCAAAAAAAGGCGCCACATCTTCGATCCACTCGTGCTCTAATAACCAACCACTCTTTGGAATAACATGTCCCTGACCTTCGAGATACTTTTGCTTCAGATATCGGCTTTCCCCCGATGCAGTGGCAAGCAGGGTTGCATATGCAAACTCTTCTTCTGTCATAAACACAAAATCTGATTCGCTATTTGTATTTTGGAAGAATGTTGCATTTGGGAACGGCGGTTCATACTCGTTTGGATGTCCAATCGCTGCCAGCGTATCTGTACGATTTGTCCCAATCTCTACAGACCACCAGGCCTGATCTGCCACTTCCTTTCTTTCAGCTTCCTGTTGCTCTCTTTGTGAACCATACCATGGCATAAATAGGTTCGCAGCGACGATAAGAACGATCGTCGTAACAGCCCAAATGATGAGACGATGCCTATGTCTTGCAACCAGGAGATCGACAAGCACGTACACAGCGAATACACCCGGGATAAGCACAGTAAACGCATGCAACTGGGCAAATGGATAACATATCCAATGCAGACCAGGCAATACAAATGGCCAAGGAAATGAAAAATTGGCAAAAAAACAATGTGTCCAAGGCAATGGAGCCAAAAGAATAAACAACACACCACTTATGACGCCGAGTATCCCTCTTGAAAGATCTTTAAACTTTTTCATAATAATGAAAAATTGCTAACTAGAAGAATTGGAAATGTTCCACCGCAAATACGCCTCAATAAAATCATCAATCTCTCCATTCAACACGCGCTCATGATCAGTCGTCTCATGCTTGGTACGAACATCTTTTACAAGATGATACGGATGCAACACATAATTGCGAATCTGATTCCCCCACTCCGGGCTCTTATGTTCCCCACGAAGTTTCAGGCGTGCTTCTTCTTCTTTTTCTTCCTGCACTTTTTGCAATCGCGCGGTAAGGACTTTCATGGCGTTTTGTTTATTTTGAAGTTGCGATTTTTCATTTTGGCACTGGACAGTGATGCCGGTCGGAATGTGAACGATACGTACCGCTGAATAGGTGGTATTGACACTTTGTCCACCCTTTCCCCCGGACATAAATGTATCAATACGAAGATCCTTTTCATCAATGACATATATTTCCGCTTCCATCTCAGGGATCACTTCTATCGATGCGAACGAGGTGTGACGCATCTGCTCCGCGTCAAAGGGTGAAATGCGCACCAGTCGATGTGTGCCGTGTTCGGATTGCAAATGTCCATACGCATATCGTCCTTCCACTTCGATCGTCACGGATTTTATACCTGCTTCACTGCCACGCGATTCATCGAGCAAGGTAGCTTTCCATCTTTTCTTTTCAACAAAACGAAGGATCATCCGCATGAGCATCTCTGCCCAATCCTGCGCCTCTGTGCCACCACTCCCTGCCTGAATCGTGACAAGCGCATTCTTTGTATCATGCTTGCCGTCAAAGAGGAGAAAAAATTCGAGTTGTGCGAATCGCGTTTCGATATCCGCTATCCGATGTTCAATGTCCGCCTCCATTTCTTCGTCAGGTGAATCTTTCAATTCATCTGCAAATTCTAAGAGGCTGGCAACTTCATCCCTCATCTCTTCCCATGTCTGTATGTCACTTCGAAGCTCTTCGTGTCGCTTACTGATTTTTGTCGCCTGTTCCGTATCATGCCAAAATCCTTCTCGCCTCATATCCGCTTCGAGTGTTATTATTTCTTTTTTCTGCGCGTCAATATCAAGAAGCGCCCAGGTGGACGTAATCTTTTCTTGCAATGCGAGGAGTTTTTCTTTCATACACATATCCTAACGAAAAATGATAGATATATCAATATCCACCTTCCCTTGCCGGCCTTATGCTGAAACGTTTGCGAAGAGACTATCAAAGATGTGCTGAAGCAAAAGACGATCCAAACAGATCGTCTTTTTCGTTTCTAATGATTTCGTAATACGCAACGAATCGTTCGTCTTGCTTGCCGTAGGAAATTATACTCTACTATGCCAATTTTCTTTATTTTATCTATTTGAGGGGGTTGTGTGGTACTGCAATGCAACCCCACCCCAACCCCTGCCTGTCCGGCAGGCAGGCTCCCATTATCTGGGGAGAAAATATACTACAAAGATTCCCCCTTCCCATTTTTAAGGGAAGGGGGTTAGGAGGATGGGTTGCTGTAAAGATTCGTGTTCCTATTTTTTCCCGGCAACAATCTCAGCCTCGACATTCTTCGGCACTTCTTGATAATGAGAAAACTCCATTGAGTAACTCGCGCGACCCTGCGTCATGGAGCGGAGATTGTTGACATAGCCAAACATTTCCGCGAGTGGCACTTTTGCGCGAACGACTTTTGCATTTCCTCTGTCTGTCATTTCTTCAATCGTTCCACGCTTTGAGCTGATGTCTCCGATCACGTCTCCCATGTTTGTCTCTGGTGTTGTTACTTCTACTTTCATGATTGGCTCCATCACGACAGGATTTGCTTTTTGCGCCGCTGCTTTGAATGCCATACTTGCCGCCATTTTGAACGCGATTTCACTTGAGTCTACGTCGTGGTATGATCCATCATATACTGTTGCTTTGATATCAAGCATTTGATACCCGGCAATAATACCCTTATCCATGGATTCTCTGATGCCTTTTTGAATGGCGGGAATATATTCTTTTGGAATAGCTCCTCCCTTAATATCATCAACAAATTCAAATCCGGTTCCCTCAGGTGTCGGCTCAAGACGAATGGAGCAGTCTCCAAATTGTCCTCGTCCACCAGATTGTTTGACATATTTTCCTTGTGCTTCGGCAGAAGCTTTGATTGCTTCGCGATAGGCAACCTGTGGCGCGCCGATATTTGCCTCGACCCCAAACTCACGTTTCATACGGTCAACGAGAATATCGAGATGCAATTCTCCCATACCTGATATAATCGTCTGAAGTGTTTCATCATCAGTATGAACTTTGAATGTAGGATCTTCTTCTGCCAGCTTTTGGAGCGCCATACCCATTTTTTCTTGATCCTGCTTTGTCTTTGGCTCAATCGCGATATGGATAACCGGTTCAGGAAAGGTAATTTTTTCAAGGACAATCGGACGATTCTCATCTGAAAGGGTATGTCCTGTTGTTGTTCTCTTTAATCCTATTGCTGCCGCGATATCTCCTGCATATACTTCTTGTACTTCTTCTCTGCTGTTTGCATGAAGTTGGACAATACGGCTAATACGTTCTTTTTCACCGGTTGTGGTATTGAGCACGTAACTGCCTGATTTTACAACACCGGAATACACACGAAAAAAGGTAAGTTTTCCAACATACGGATCAGTCGCAATTTTAAATGCAAGGGCAGTAAACGGCGCGCTGTCATCGGCGGTGTTGCCATATTTTTTTTCTTCATCATCAGGGTCTGTCCCAATGGCAGGCGGGACATCGAGTGGTGAGGGCAGATAGAACACCACACCGTCCAAAACGAGTTGGACACCGATATTTGCAAGCGCAGAACCACAGTACACAGGATACATTTCATTTGTCAGGACTTGTGCGCGGATAGACTCACGAATTTCTTCAATCGTGAGTTCTTCACCATTCAGATATTTATTCATGATTGTGTCGTTTCCTTCCGCAGCTTTTTCGAGAAGCATTGCACGATATGTTTCTACCTGTGCGTTCATATCTTCCGGAATATCTATCTCTACCAAATCCACACCCAGGTGTCCCTGAAACGTGTAGGCTTTCTTTTCTACGAGATCTACCACGCCACGAAATTCTGATTCTTGTCCAATAGGAAGCTGGACCGCGACTGCTTTGTGTGTCAAACGATCCGCAATAGATTTCAAACTCATAAAAAAGTCTGCACCCGTTTTGTCCATTTTGTTCACAAAACAAATCCGAGGCACTTCGTATTTATCTGCCTGACGCCATACTGTTTCTGATTGGGGCTCCACTCCCTGGGATCCATCAAATACTGCAACAGCCCCGTCAAGAACGCGAAGAGAACGTTCTACTTCGACAGTAAAGTCGACGTGTCCTGGCGTATCAATAATATTGACACGATGCATCTCGACATCTTTTTTTGTCAGTGGTTTCCAAAAACACGTTGTCGCAGCAGACGTGATGGTGATACCACGTTCTTTTTCTTGTTCCATCCAATCCATCTCCGCAGCCCCTTCGTGGACTTCTCCGATTTTGTGTTTCTTTCCTGTGTAGAAAAGAACACGTTCGGTGGTGGTGGTTTTTCCGGCGTCGATATGCGCCATGATCCCGATATTTCGGGTTTTTTGAAGAGTATATTCTCGAGGCATAAATGTAAAATAAAGGCTTAAAATGCTAGGAAGGCTTGGAAGGCACAGGAGGCTAGCGTTATAGGCATTCCAATCCTCTCTAACCTTCTCGACCTTCTGTTATCCGCGTCGAGCAAAGTGAGCAAATGCTTTGTTTGCTTCGGCCATTCGGTGAACATCTTCTTTCTTCTTTATTGTTCCTCCTGTTCCTTCGAGAATATCAAGAAATTCATGTGCAAGTTTTTTTGCCATAGGTCCTTTTCGCGCTTTTGCCGCAGTAATAATCCATCGAAATGCAAGCGCGTCTTGACGCTTTCCAACAACCGGCATTGGTACTTGGTAGTTCGCCCCCCCGACACGCTTTGAGCGTACCTCTACTTGTGGTTTTGCTGTAGAAATAACCTGTTCAAAAATTTTGACTGGGTCTTCTTTCTTTTTTGTTTTGACGATCTCCAGTGCATCGTACACAATAGCCTGCGCAACAGACTTTTTTCCACGCTCCATGAGAAAGTTGATAAATCGCCCGACGAGCTCACTATTGAACACTGGATCCGGAGATGTAACTCGTTTTGGTGCTGCTTTTCCTCTAGACATATCTTTTCAATTAGCAATTAGCATAGCTTAGGCTTTTGGACGTTTTGCTCCGTATTTTGAACGGCTCTGTCTTCGTCCGTCGACACCTTGGGTGTCATAGACACCACGAACGATTGTATAGCGAACACCCAAATCTTTTACTTTTCCACCACGAAGAAGCACAATGCTGTGCTCTTGGAGATTGTGGCCTTCTCCCGGAATATAGGCAATAATTTCTGACCCGTTTGACAAACGAACTTTTGCCACTTTTCGAAGCGCTGAGTTCGGCTTACGCGGCGTCATGGTATATACTTTTGTACACACACCACGTTTAAAAGGTGACCCTTTTCGGAGGGTGGTGTACTTGCGATGAAGCGAGTCCCAGGTAAACTGCAACGCAGGCACCTTTGACTTCGTCTTCTTACTCGATCGCCCCTTTCGGAGGATCTGGTTCATTGTTGGCATAGATTACGGATTACTGATAATCCTGATTTACAGATAGAATATCCATGAACATACGGACTTCAGAACAAAATCAGTAAATCAGGATTATCCGTTATCTGTAAGGAGATGAATAAAAAAAATGACCTCTCGGGTCAGATATCATAATAGATACTGCCTCGAGCGCCTCCCGTAAACAGGATCTTCCCCCAACGAATTCCTGCGGTAGCGAAAAACAGGAATGTGAGACGAATCTCGGCTCGTTGAGGTACTGCACTCACAAGGAAACTTGTGGTAAAAGGAGAATACTATATACAAAATATCTTGTCAAGTATTTGTTCATTTGTTATGCTGTAACATATATCATTCACCAACTCTAGAAATATGGAAGGATCAGAACCACCATTCACAGGAGAGGAGAGGAGAGGAGAGGAGAGGAGAGGAGAGGAGGATTTTTCAAAAATAAGCAGAGAAAAAGAAACCGTGTTTGTTTCACCTGACGCATTTAGTTATAATGAATGGATTCAGCTAGAACAAAAGCTCAAGTCTATTGACGAAGAAAATTACCAGGCGCAACGAGCAAAAGCATTTGCTGAACTTTTTCTAAATACATATACCACACCACCGCAAGAAGGACAACAAAGTGACGCCGCAAAGCATGTTTCAATATTTACTATCATCCGTTTGTTTGAACACTCTTTTGATTATTTCAAAGAGGAAGTATCTGAAGAAGAAAAAAATAAAATTCTAGACATTCAGTTTAACTTGATGGAGGATACGAATATACCCGAAGAAGCCCGCAACGCTATGAAAGGAATTTGGGGATACTTTGCTGATCCGGATCGCACAAAAAAAATTCAAGAAGTGCCGGAGAAAACAAGCGAGTATGCGATACGGCAAGACTATGCTCAAAGTGTAAGAAAGTATAGGGAGCCATACGAACAAAAGCCCGCTCTTCTCCAAAAATTGACTCCTGAACACAGGATACTTTTTTATCTCGTGGATGACGATTTCAAATCATCAAACTACAAAGAAGGAGATGAGTTTGCAGACGCAGTCACATATTTTGCAACATTATACGAAACTGATGCACACCCATTGGAGTCCGAACCTGGCGAAAAAGTCGTGTTTCACCAACTCGCCAATGGATCTAGAACGATATCTGAAGGAGTACAAAGAGAAACCGGTCAGAGAATGCCAAGCCATAACAGAATATACTTTTTTGAAAAAAACCGCCTTCCATCAAATAAAAGCCTTACCGAGGGTACGGCTCGTCTTTGCATAACACATGGCGCCACAGACACAGAACTGGAACACATCAGTGGAGACATATTACCAAACTGCATTCTTCTGAATTATGTCAGTCGCCTCCGGACGGTAAAATATACAGATGAGTATAAGGATGCGGATGATGATACTAAGATTGAGATACGGAGGCGAGCTGTAACAGAATTCATTTCAGAACTCATGGATTTTACGTCGACACTTTGGACATCTATAGACGATGATGGCAGTCTTTCAGCGGGTGAGAAACAGAACATTCAACAAACACTCCAAAGATACCAGTCAGAGATTCAGACAGTGCTTCTCGGAGTTATGGTAGATATCAATCCTTCCCGCTCTAAAACCCAATCCCCCCGCCAGTAAATACATTCACAAAAAACTGAATAATCGGCGTCAGGACTGATGAAAAGGTAAAAATAAAGACAATCAAAATAAGAAAACCATACTGTTCCAGGATATGCTTTATCTGAACAGCGTTCTCAGGAAGAACCGCGAACAATACCTTCGAGCCGTCAAGTGGTGGAATCGGCACAAGATTGAACACACCGAGGATCACATTTGCATAGACAATGATGTAGAGAAATTCTGTCATTGATCCCATAGGAAGAAATTGCACTGTGAGACCAAACAAAAACGCAAGAATAAAGTTTGAAATTGGTCCTGCGAGTGCTACTTTTACCGGTCCCCATTTCTGATCTTTCAAATTATACGGATTGTATGGCACGGGCTTTGCGTACGCAAAGAGAAAGCCTGTTGGGATGAGGAGGAGTGGCAACAGGATTGAACCGATTGGGTCAATATGTTTCAGTGGATTGAGCGTCAACCTCCCGGCATATTTTGCCGTCGGGTCACCGAGCCGCTCTGCCATCCAGCCATGGGAATATTCGTGGATAATGGCAGAAAAGACGATGACGAAGATAAAGAAGATGGTGGACATAGCGTGGACAAATTATGTTAGTAATACCTCTCCCCCAAGGAGAATGTGGCTATAGCAGTCTGCACAAGCAATGTTTATTTCTTTTGACGCGTGGATTCTTGATACGATATATTTTTGACACCGAAAACATTGCTGTCGTTTCAACTCGATCCCATGCATACGTGCATATCTTTTTTTTCTACGGATAGACGGGTGTGTTGTTGGCAACGCAATGCCAAATTTTTTGTGAAATTCTAATTCTGGTTTCACAATTCTGTATGGTCGCCCAGTTTCTTGACAAAGAAATGTTTCAGCTAACATGCTTTCGTCTACATCATGCAAACTTTTTGGGACTGTGTCAAGGTTTTTTTCAATTACTGGGAACGTATACCACCTTCCACCGAGTTGCTGCACCTCATCTCTAGTGAGTGGAAAAAATACATCAGCATGTGATGTATTGTATGCCAGCAATGATGTTGCATACGGAAAGAACTCCCCATATTCTCCTCGTTGCATCATGGCTACTTTTATTTCATCCAATTTTTTCCAATATGCTTCTTCTGTATACTGCGTATTAAAAATACAAAATTTCTTTCGTTTCAACCCAATACACCCAAAACAATTTTCACACGAAAAACATAATTCTGAATACTCCACATTCATACATTCATTACACGCGATGCTCATTTTGTTTGCATATCCGTCTGTACATAGTACACTGTTTACAGACGCTTCAACATTCGCACACGTCGTCATGTCGCACGAATCCTTTACAAATGCAGTATCAAAACTGTTGTATAGACGCTCCGTTCCAAATGTGCTGACACCAGATGTATCAACAGAATCAATAATATCATCGCCAACAACACGTTCTGAATTAAAATTCATTTCTGTTGCGTACACACCTTTTTTCCAAAACACCTTTGATTCACGGATAAGCCTACTTACCACATCTGAATTCGACAAATCAAATTGAGCAATTTTTTTCTCATATTCTTCTTTTGTATACTGAACATTCAATATACAGTATTGTTTCTGTTCCAAATTAACACACGCAAAACAATCGGAACAATTTTTGCATCCAAAAGAAAAAAACACGTCTCTGCATGACACGCAAAAATCAGAAAAGAACGTCTGCGAGCACTGAAATCCCTGGACACACTCATACGACCATTCTGTTTGAACCATAAACGCCAGATCAACTGCGTTACTTGTGTCGATACACATATCACCATACAACAGTTGTGTGCACCGCACACCGCCAAATGTCCCATAACAATTTTTAAATTCCATATCGTAGAGAGACCATCTACAATTCTCACTATTCGGATCGGACACAAGTGCAGGACGTGGCACTACAGAAGAAAAAGATTTCCATTGTGAAAAAAAAGAAACAGCAGGATCCACATCTCTCCCATACGTCATGGTATCTGTTGCGTCATCGTGCAATTGACTTTCTTCAATGAGTAGTGCGGCACTTTCAGGATCATACATCGAAATAATAGGCTCATTTCGCATGCTTTTATTTTCAAATAATTCAATTCCACCCATGTGTGCTCGCATACGTCGCAATCGTACATGAGGTGCCACCGTAGGTACGGGTACCCCGCGCCGCTTATACATATCAAACATTTCTTGAGTAATATCAAACAAGACCCCTGTCTCAGTACATGTATATACACCGGGAGTTTTTTTCTTGTACATTTCTTCTAAAAGCGTATCTGCCTTAGGAGTCATAGGAATAAATGCTCACTACATAGTACCACATGCTCATTTACACAGGTGCGGGAAAATCCGAAAAATCACTTTGTGGTACAGTACGATGACTCTTTTTGTGATTCTGTGCTGACTGTCTATATTTTTTTGTTTGTTTTTGACGTATATCCTGCTCACATTCAGGATATGGAGCAGGTGGTAGTGCCAATGTTGTAGCTGAAAATGGTTGTGTTGTTTTTCCGTCAACAGACATTTTTATATAAAACTCACCAACCCCCAGACCAAGAAAATCATACGACTTGAGAACAGGCTCAAATTCCATAGCAATTGTTTTTGCGTCTTGCCCACCCAGTCTAAATACGATAAGTACTCCCACATTTCCAAGAATAGCGTTCATGAGATTCGGTTGTATTTGTGACAGATATTGATTGGCTACCGTAATGTTAATATTGTATTTCCTTGATTCTGAAAAAAGAGTGATAAACGATTCTGTCGCAACATTTTGAAACTCATCTACATAGAGATAAAATGGTGGACGATCTTCTTCTGATAACTCAGCGCGCGCCAATGCAGCTTGTTCAATTTTTGTAAGAAAAAAAGAACCAAACAATGCACTGTTTGCCTCTCCCAATAGTCCTTTTGCTATATTCACAATCAATATTTTCCCTTCATTCATGATCGCTTCTATATCTATACTATTCTCTGGATTGGTAAAAATTTTTCTCATCGCTGGATCTGAAAAAAAATGACCAAGCCTACTTGATAATGGAGAAATTGCCTCTTGTTCATACTTTTGACTATACCCTGCAAATTCAACAGAGAAAAAACGCTTGATCACTTCATCATCGATCTCCTGCAAAACATGCTGACGATACTGCGCATTTGTGATAAGTTCTAATAACCCATGCAATGTCCCTTGATCATATTCAAGCATTGCAAGTGTCGCAAAGCGAAACAAGTGTTCAATAGTGTGAGACCATGAGCTTGCAAACTGTTTTTTAAAAATCTCAACAAGTCCCTGTGCGACTTGTTGACGATGTTCGATAGATACATTAGCAAAGGGGTTAAATGCCAACGGTTGTTCCATATCTGATGCGTCTACATAGACAACGTCATCCAACCTGTTTTCTGGAATACATTTGAGTAAACTCGAGGAAAGATCTTTATGAGGGTCAATGACTGCAATACCTACACCCTCAGATATATCATCACGAATAAGTTGTTCCATGAGATAACTTTTACCCATTCCACTCTTTCCTACGATGTACACATGCCTATTTCTATCTACTCTTTTGATCCCAAAAACCTCCTCAGTTTTATACATACCACTAATATAGAGTGTATTCCCAATATACGTAATATCATGTGGATTTATTTCCCCATATTCTGGTAGTGAATCGGGAGGAGAAAGAAGTGTGAAGGGATGATCATCTGTAGGCATATATGAATGACTTATGTACGAGAAGTGTTTTCTCTTGACAAGAAAGCAAGTATAATATACACTCTTCTCACGTGCAAATCAACTTTAATATCTTTTATATGGCACTTAAATGTGAAATATGTGGCAAAGGCGCAATCCGTGCCGCAAACAGAAGCCACTCAAAAACAAAAACCCTTCGCAGACAAAAGCCGAATCTTCAAAAAATGAATGGCAAAAAGGTTTGCACGCGCTGTATTCGCACTGCTTCAAAAGTTGCAAAGGGTTCAAATGCCTCAAAGGGAACAAATGTAGTAGAGGTTGCAAATGTTGCAAATGCAACAATGGTATAAAAGGTTGCGGAGGTATACATAGTTCTAAGTTCTAAAAAACAATCCCAACACAGCGGGATTGTTTTTTGAACAAGAAATTCTCTTTGTTACTTTTGCCCCCTTTGCTCCCTTTGTGACCTTTCTTATTTGTTCCTATGCAATGCTTTTTTCATATTCGCCCTCGGTGAGCGCATATTCTCAGCATTCTGAATGATTTTCTGGCACTCAGGGTTGCAGGTATTTTCTGTCTTTTCCACACACGCGTCGCAGCCGAGAAACAATTTGTTGCAATGCTTGTTCAGACAATTTCGGTATTCGTCGCACGTGACAGTACAGATCTCGCAGTTTCCAAGGATCACTGCAGAATCGGTTTTGTTAATCTCAATAGCAAGTCTATCGTCAAAGGTAAAGCATTTTCCTTCAAAAAATCCTTCGTTTCCATACTTTTCTGCGTACTTCACGATCCCCCCTTGTAGGTGGTACATATTTTTCTTATCAAAGCCGTACTTTACAAAGAGCGCGGTCGCAGGCTCGCAACGAATCCCTCCGGTGCAGTACATGACAATTTTCTTGTCTTTGAACTGCTCGTAATAGTCGATCGTATTTTTCAGCTCACGAAAATACTTAACCGGTGGTTTCACCGCATTTTTGAAATGCCCGATCGCCCATTCATAATCATTCCGCATGTCGATAATGACCATGTCTTCACCTCGAAGCAGCCACTCGTGAAATGTATCCCGATCCACATACCTCGCACGGTTCCCCCAATCAATATCTTCTTTTGCCTCTGTCGTTACAATTTCGTCGCGGACTTTTATCACTAATTTTGGAAATGGCATGATCTCGCTGTCATGTTGTTTAAAATCTATTTTTTGAAACTTCGGATGTGCATCCATGTATTCCCGATACAACCGAATACTTTCTGGAGATCCACCAACATTTCCATTGATACCGTCTTTACTTATCAAAATACGCCCCTTCAGCTGAAGCGCTTTACACACCTCAAGATGCCGTTTCATTTCTGATTCGGGATATTTGATAGCAATAATTTTGTAATAGAGGAGAGTTTGAAACATACATTATGCATTGACGAGTTGTTCTTTTTGAAAAATCTTTTGCATTTTCTTGTCAAATGTGTCGCACTCAGTAGCACCATGTTTGAGTGCGTATGCCAGATGATACGCATCAGGAAAATCTATACTATAGTCGGATGCGATAGCCACTGCGTGCAATCCTGTTTCTCTTTCTTGTATCTTTACAAATGTATATTCTTCCAATACCTTTTCTATCGTATTTATAACCACTTCCTTTTCCAGCTGATAAAATTTGTAGAGAACCCAATACAATTCGAATAATACTGTGATGGAACTCATTAATTGTACGTGATTCTTTTCTGCGCGAACAAACAGTCGTGAAACGTGTTGTTGTTGCGTAAGCACATCTCCAATAAAAAACCTCGCAAAATAATTCGTATCAATAAAGATCATATGATCTTGCTTCGTGTTATTTTTTATATTTTTCTTTTAGTGCAGCATCCCTAGCCAGTGCTCGCACCTTTTTGAAGGCCACACCACGCAGTGCCGGTGGCACAAGATGAGCCAGTGATCCGGCATCTTGTTCTATGACCGAGCGTTTTAGCTCAATCACAATGAGTCCATCTTTTTTACGAATAGATACCTTTTCACCTGTTACTAACCCGAGTTGTTTGAATAACTTCGCTGGAATAGTGAGCTGTCTTTTGCTTGTAATTGTACCTGTGTATGCCATAGTGGTGGGGTATCTCTTATGCAAGGAGAGTATAGCGAAAGTAAGGAAAAATGTCAAGCGCAAGGAATTATGTAATGTTTTTATATATATTCGTCGGAGTAGTCGGACTTGAACCAGCGACCTCACGACCCCCAGCCGTGCACTCTACCAACTGAGCTATACTCCATACATCGCAATCAATTATACGCTCGTCACAAAGATAAATCAATGATAAAAATCTGTAAATCAGGATCCTGCCTGCCGGCAGACATGGTATCCGTAATCCGTACACATTCGTAAAAAAGACAAAACCCGACCAAAGTCAGGCAAATGTCTTGAGATCCTTGTATAGACAGCGCTATCATCATCCCTGTGTATCATGTGGAGAACCGCAGATATTCACTCCCGAACGAATCAGTGAATGAAATCAATATAGGTAATCCTAGGGAGATGTATAGAATGAGATAATGCTGCCTGAAGGATCTATATTGAGTATAGCTCGTGTGTATGGATTGTCAAGTAATTAAAGGCTGCAAAGGGGGCAAAGGCATAAAAGGTTGCAAAGGGGGCAAATGTAGCAAAGGTTTCAAAGGGGGCAAAAGACGGAAAATA
>Ga0066639_10003498_pt1 | contig 13595 bp, 12 predicted proteins | sample CryGeyCG2114_010_2_FD_59504 | JGI IMG/M metagenome (GOLD analysis project Ga0066639, IMG submission 59504) | Groundwater microbial communities from aquifer - Crystal Geyser CG10_big_fil_rev_8/21/14_0.10 | ecosystem: Environmental > Aquatic > Deep subsurface > Groundwater | place: USA: Utah...
TTTTGGATTTTGAAAGCCTAAAGATGCTGAGGGATTTCCTGAGGGAAGATACGGAACTGATGAGAAAATTTGGCTATCCGAAAAAACGCTGAACAGGTTTATAAAGACTTTCCCGCTAATCTATCCGATTTCCATGTACCACCTGGGAAAAGTAGAGGCGGTTTATTCCCCGAAGGACAAGAACATTGTGGGTGAAGACAACTCAACACAGGCGCTTGTTGAGATGTGGGACAGCCCCAAGGTAATCTTCAGGGTTGCCGACCCCATCGCGGACAAGGTGAAGAAAGACGATTTTGTTTTGGTTGATTACACCCTTAGGGGAGCGGGCCAGCTTGCCCCAAGGCAGATAATTGTGAAGATACTCGGCAGGAAGCTCGGCACCGAAAGCTGGAAATCCGCGCAGGACTGGCTCGAGGAAAGGAAGAAGAAGGGGGCGATGCAGCCCCCTTTGGCGCCAGGCCCGATGCCGCAGTTCGAAAGGATGACAAGGTAAATGCCGGCCCTGCCGGTTTTTTTTGGGATAGCCTTGCGGCCGGGAAGAAGCCAGATTGCTCCGACCGGGATTCGAACCCGGGTTACCGGCTTGCGGCGGCGGTACCAGCCCCGAAGGGGTGGTATATGAACTCTTGCGAGCCCGCCATGAAAGGCCAGTGTGCTTGGCCGGGCTACACTATCGGAGCCTAACAAAAGTTTCAGCGAATAGGTTTATTAAGTTATTTCTGCTCAAATCCTGAGAGGTTACACTTATGGCAAGGTTTGATGTCGCGGAAAACAGGCTTTTTAAGGATGTCTGGATTTGCATGAACTGCAACGCCAGGAATAAGTCAGCCCCCGGCAAGAAGCCCGCCAAGTGCAGGAAGTGCGGAAGCAGGCGCCTCAGACTCAAGCACAAGGTCAAGAAGTCATAGCTAAGCCATGACCATCTTAATTTTCGAAAGGACCTTTTGGGGTATTTTTCTCTTTACGCTCTTAATTGCCTTCAGCGTTTTATTATAGGATACCTCATCAAAAAGCAGTTCCCCACAGCCTTTGCAGCGGTACGCTGAAATATTCTCTACCAATATGTTGTCCTCGAATACCTTATTGGTCTTCGTTTTCTCAAGGCTGCCTCTGCACTTGTGGCATTTCATATTGGGTCCCCTCTTGCTTTGGCTATTTCACGGCTGCTTGAACTGTAAACAGTTATTATCACAACCGCCTTATAGTACTCGCAAAAGACTATAGTATAATACCTGTTCCGGACTTTATAAATGCAGAGGTTATTATTTGGCTGTTTTGGGTCTTCGCATATAAAGCCGTTTTTTAGGCACTTTCTTATTTCGGAAATTTCGAATGTTCTTTCAATTGCCCTGTCATAAGCATGGCTGCTGAAAAATATGCCTTTTTTGTGAAGTTCCACAACATCACCTATTGTACGGCCTTTTTCTTTCTGGACCTCGCAAACGCCAGCGCGATAAACGGCACAACGCTCAGCAGCGCCCACCATGGAACACCCATGCCTTTCCCCTCCCGCACATTTTCCAAAGCCTTGTTTTCATCGGTTTCCCCGGCCTCAACAAACACAGCCTTGTTCAAATCCTCAAGTTCAATCTTTTGCTCATCGCAAAGCTCAAGCAGCACAGAATATATCTCCCTTAGAAGTTCCCTCGCCAGCTCGGCCTTCTCAATCGCGAGCGCCGCGTTCTTATCCGCAATTAACTCGGCCTCCCCAACCAACATCTTTGCCCTGTTATAATCCTCCAGAATCCATGCTTCCAGTTCGGCGCAGAAATTTAGCCTTTCCCCGACAACCAACAACAATGACCTCGCGGCCTCAATAGATTCCCAGGGGTTTGGTTCGGCACCCTGATGGGCACCTTCGGCAGATATTTCGCCTTCTCCGCATTTCCCCATGCAGCAAACCCCCTTCTTCGCATCAACCCATGCCGTTCTTCCGTCGCAGGTTTCATTGCCCTTGCAGATAACCGCGGGGGCATAGCACATCCTGTTCAGGGAGCCCCCGCCTCCCCCTCCTCCTCCGAAGGATGGGGCAATCGGCGCGGGGGCAACAGGCGCCGGAGTTACAGCAGAGGGAAGTTCCGGCGCCGCCCCCTCAACAAGCAAAACACTTACATTCACATCGGTGTAATTCCCCGCAAGGTCATAGGCCCTGGCAAAGTAGGTATGCTGCCCATATTCCTGCCCTGTGAAAGTGTATGAGAGGGAAGTTCCATTATCCAGCCAATTGTTTCCATCCGCAGAAACAAGGAATTTCAGGATTGCGCTTACATTGTCATCCGCGGCGAATGAAAGAGTTGCAGACCGGCCTTCGATTTCACTCCCTTCCAAGGGCGAGGCTATTGAAAGACTTGGGGCTGTTTTGTCAACCATTACAACAACATTCAAATCAGCCCTGTTCCCCGCCCTGTCCTCCGCGAAGAACGCGAGGCTTGTTTCCCCCTCCGCGGACACAGAAACAAAGGTTGAGTTCATGCCAGTGCAGCCGCTTCCATAGCCGGCGCTATGGTCATCACAACCGGCAAGGACATTCACATCATTGCTTTGCCATGCCGAATTATAATCCGCAATTAACAGGGGGGCTGTGCTGTCCGCCATGAAAACCGGGGTGCATTTTTCAACAAAATTCACGCCGTCATTCACATCAAAACTTATCGCATAATTCCCGTCAGGGAAATCCAGGCCAATTGAAAAGGAAGCTGAATTCACATCTGCCGAAAAGGAACCGATTATTTTGTTTTTGTCCCCGCAGCCTGTTCCCGACCAAACCAGGACAGCCATATCATCGCCTTCGGCATCGAAAACGTTAATGTCAAACGCATAGGGCGAGGATGCGAATGATATGTATTCGGGCAGCGCCGAAAGCGACAGCGAGGGAGGGGAGTTAAGGGGCGACCAGGCGCCATGCGCTGTGCCAAGCTCAATAAAATTCTTTTCGCCGGCGTATGCAATAATAAAACCCTGCCCTGTTTTTCCATCTGCAATTGCCTCATTTACAATTTCACTCACATCTGCGATGAACGCTTCCCCGTTGAAGTCGGCAATGATTGCGGCAGGGCTGCTTTCTTCTACATAATTAAGGCCGGCGCTTTCATCCCAGCCTATGGGAACAAGAAAAAGCCTTCCTTCAACTTCCTTGGCGGAACTTTCCGGCCAAAAAACAATTTCCGCGCTTACATTTCCATCGTAACCCTGGGGCAGGCCGAACAGGGCATATCCCTGCGAGACAGCTTCTTTCAACTCAACCTGTATCGAATGCTTTGCGGATGGGAACCATTGCGCGTTCATCGGCATTGTCATGTACTCGCAGCTTGGGCACCCAACTCCGCTCTGCCCTATCCAGGGATTTCCCCCGACACTGCTCGCCATCGCGATGATGCCGAAACTTCCCCGCACATAGGGCGAGGAACAGCTGCTCACAAAGCTCTCGTTTTTCGCGAGCGGCTGTGAACTTCCCACACAAGTATTCCCGAAATCCGAGAAGACTGCCTTCGCATCCCCGCAGTGCGTTGCGTTGCAGATAACAGTTGCGCTCAGCCTTGCACAGCCATCCAGCTCAAATGCTTCCCTGGCCCCAAAACTCTGGCCGCTTGCGCCCTGCGCGCCAAGTGTTGTGTTTTCGCCCCTCACACCAACCTGCAGCGCACTGTGCTCAACGCTTTTGCCCCAACAGCCTTCCAAAGAATGGCTTTCAAGCAGCTGCAGGGTTTCTGCACACACCCCCTGCACAGGAATCCCTAAAAACAGCAAAACCAGCAATACCGACATTTTCGTCAATTGCATAAAATAGGTTTCCACATATGTCTATATAACTATTTCGTCTATTGACGTGATAATCATATTTACCTTTTCAATGGATATCTAAGTAACTGCTTTAAATAAAAGTCTGCGCAAATAGGGGTTATGGGCTTTCTCCATTACGTAAGGCTGATAAGGCCGCTCAACTGTGTTATGGCAACCTTTGCGGTTTACATCGGCTACTGCGTTTCAATCGGGGAAATTGGGTTTGAGTTCCTCACGGCATATGCGATGGTTTCCGCTTTCCTTATCTGCGGGGCAGGGCAGGCAATCAATGACTATTTTGACAGGGAAATTGACATGGACAAGGCTCCTGACAAGCCCATCCCCTCCGGCAAGGTAAAGCCAAAATCCGCATTGAATTTCTCCTTGCTGCTTTTCTTCGTGGGCCTTGTTTTCGCCTGGTCCATAAACAGGGAAGCCGCGACAATCGCGATTGCCTTCACAGCCCTCCTCATTGTGTATGCTGCTTACCTCGGCAATTACAAATATCTGGGGAATTGGGTTGTTGCCGCGGGAACCGCATTTACCCTGGTATTTGGGGCTTCCGTTACCCAGAACTACTTTCCCGCTGTTTATCTTGCGCTTGCGGCGCTTTTCGCGAACGTCCCTAGGGAAATCACCAAGGATTTTGAGGACCTGGAGGCAGACAGGGGAAATAAGGTCAGTTTGCCCATGATTCTGCCCCATATCTGGCCGAAAGTGCTCATTTTGGCGCTCTACCTTGCAGGAATTGGCACTGGTTTAGGGCTTTACTTCCTTGGCATTTACGGGAATGCCTGGTATTTATGGCCTATTTCAGGTGCTTCCTTAGGTTTCCTTGCCTCGGCTTGCCTTGCCTTCACAGGCAGTTATAAGCTCTCGCAGCAGCTAAGCAAGATAGGCATGCTGCTCGCCTTGCTCGCCTTCCTCGCGGGGGTTGCCCTGTGAAAAATATGGCTTCCGAAGCAGGAATTGCCGCGGGGGGCTGTGGATGAGGGAGATGCAGCAGGCGCTTGCCGACAGGGCAGCCTTTTTTTTGCAAAACCACGGCTACCTGGTCGAAAACTTTCTCAATGCGAACTTCTGCTTTGATTTGGTCGCAAGGTCCCCCAAGCGGACAATTGTCATCAAGGTGCTTTCGAACATAGACGCCTTGCGGGAGGAGCAGGCCCTCGACCTTGAGAAAGTGGGGAAGCTATTTGGGGCGTATGTCTTTGTGGTGGGGGAAAGGACAAAGGCATTTTCCCTGCAGAAAGGCATAGTATATGAGAGATATTCCCTGCCTGCGATAAGCGTTGAAACCCTGCTTGATTTTTTGGAAGATAATGCCCCGTTCGTGAAATACTTCAAGGGGAGAAGCGTTGTTGATTTGGACCATGATTCCCTGAAAGAGGCAAGGGTCTCCATGGGCCTGAGTTTGCAGGATGTTGCCGAAAAGGTAAGCCTCACGAAGGAATCCCTGCACAGGTTTGAAAGCGGGAGCAACGCAACCCTTGACAACGCAAAACGCCTTGAGGAATTTTTCCGCAGGGATTTGATTGTTAGGAAGCCCGCCTTCAGCCCTTTCCGCAAGGAGCGGTTTGATGACAATATCGAGGACCATTCCCTGAAAAAGATACGCTCCTTGGGGATGCTCCTCGCGCGCTTTGACCATGCGCCCTTCAGGGCGGTGGGAGAGCCTTCCGAAAAGGGCAGCATGCTTATAGCGCACGCGACGAGCAGGCCGGAGCTGCAGAGAAAGGCAACTGCACTTGGAAAGACAGGCCATGCGTTTGATTCAGACCCATTGATTATAGCGCACCAGCCGAAGAGGAAAACAATCGAGGGCGTTGCCGTTGTCGGGGAGAGGGAACTTGAAGAATTGGGAAAGGCAAAGGAACTGATGAGGCTTGTCAGGGAGAGGAAGGATAAGAATTAAGTCAATGAACGAATTTTTGCCATAAGCTTAAATCCCTTTCCCGCGAAGTTATAACGTGGCCAAGAGAGTTTACCTGGATTCTAATGTTTTCATTTCCTTAAACCTGCAGGAAATAGGCGGTGATTTCTCCGGGCTTTTTATCCAAGCGCAGCTGTTTTTCAACCAGGCAAGGAAGAACAATGATGTTGTGGTTGTTTCCAAACTGGCCCTTGGGGAGATTCAGAAGAAAACAAGCCTTTCAGAAGAGGATATCTTCTCGTACCTTTCCGAAATCGGTGTTAGTGTGGAGTTAGTGGTTTTTGATAGGGATAATCTGGAATTCAATCGTTTCATGAAAATGGGCATCCATACCGCCGATGCCCTGCACATTGCGCTTGCAATCAAGGCAAAGTGCGATTGCATTGTCACCTTTAACATTAAAGATTTCGAGAAAGCCGGAAAATACCTGCGGGCGGTTGCCCCTGCGGAGTTCACTTAGTTTTTCCCTTAAGGAATTCGGAGGCGATTTTTTCCTTTTCTTTCTTTGTTAGGAGCTTGCCGTCCCATCCCTTTGAGACCGCCTTTTTTGAAAGCTTTTTTGTGGCTGCGCGGATGTCGCTAAGTTCGCCGTTAAGCCTCACCAATGCCTCAAGTTTTTCCCTCACCGCATCTTTCAAAAACTCGCTCCTTGAGGAATAAAGGCTTGACTCCCTGACTACCTTGTCAAGGGTTTCCACATATCTCTCATCAACGGCAATTGTGAGTGTTTTCATATATTAGTCATATATGAGTAAAGCTAATAAAGGGGGTTGTTTACATAGTTTCTATGGCTCTTTGTGAAGAAACCAAATTTCTGAAGCAAGTACAAAAGCGCAAAATGAAAGAACTTTGGGGCAATAAGCATGACGAAGCCTGGGAGAAGACCTGAATCCCAAAGAAGCTTTCCCTGAAAAGAAGAAATTATCTTTGAAATGAAAATTTGAGCAGGGCAGCAAGTAATTATCTGAAAATCAGGTCGACGAATTTGTGCTTGTCTATGCACGCCATCCAGCACAGCACTGTCTTGCAGCCGCACAGGCTGGATGAGGGCACGACGACTTCTTCGCTCGCCTTGGGGCAGGGGGTCTGACCGAAACCAGTGCCGCACTTCTCGCCCTCAAACTTTTCGCTTCTTGTAGGAGTATCCCCTCCCTGCAAAACAATTGTAATATCCGCCTCCGCGACATTGTCCTGGCAGGCGTAGAACTTTAGGGTTGGTTCATCAGGGATATCCTTAAGCGCTACGCCACCTATTTCGGTTATGTACCATCCCCCAAAGCCCCCGCTGGGCACGTTAGCCCTCGGTACGAAATATTTCTTATCGTCGCTTGGGTTTATCCAGAAGGTTTCCTCCAGAGGAATCTTTGAATTAGCATTGTCATTTATGACAGCCTCGCTGATTGAGAGGTTAGTTTCCGCCAAACCAGCAGTTGTGCACTTCTTGTTAACCGAAAGCCACATGTTTTTGCCGGGGTCTGCGCCCTGGTAGAAAAGGAGCAGGCCGTTCTCGCTGAAATAATCCTTATTTATGGTTGCTTTAAACGCAGTCCCTGTTTCCTCATCCTTGTCCCAAGTGTATTGCTGACCGTTCTTAAACGCTGCTGCGGCCATAAACTCAAGGTTGCCCCATTTGAGGTTTATCGGTATCGGCACCGAGTCAAGCCAGCCGGTGCTGCTGTTGGCGACTGTCGACTCGACCATGATGTAATAGTTGTGGTTCTCGAAGCCCTTATCCGCCATCCTCTGGGCATAAACCGCAAGGCTGTCCCCGTGGTTTATGCTTATCGTTTCTCCTCCGCTGAAAAACGCCTTCGATTTTGCCACCTCGCCCAGCGTGGCAGTTATCGGGTCTGAAACATTTAAGCCGGTAAAGGTGTTGTTCTTGTAAGTTGTGGCGGGCGTGCCGAAAATATACTGCCTGCCCCTCTTGCCGTCTTTTTTGAAGGTCCCTGCGGCAAAATCCGTTGCCTCTGCATCTGTGAGATACCAAATCTCGACATTTATCTTTTGGTCGTCCTTTTGCGGCAGGGCGGTAACAACCAATTCCTCTTCGCTATCCACCTCTAGCTCGAGGTTGCAGCACTTCTTTCCGCTTTCCTCAAGGCAGTTAGTAACGGTTGTGCCAATCTGAATCTGGGTAATCACAGGCTTCGTGGAGTTGTCCGCAGCGCCATTTTTCAGGGGCTGGGGGGTGCAGGCTGCGGGCGCTACAGTAGTTTCGCCGTTTCCTTGCTGAATTGCCTGTGTGACGGCCCCTATAGTCTCTTCCTCGCCTATTTTGATGCCCGCCTCTGGGATTTCGGCGGTCATGTCCGCAAAAACGCCGGGCCCTAAGACAAACGCAAGAACCACGGCGAAAACCAGTGCAAGGGGCAGATACGTCCTTATGCTAACACCTGTAGTTATTCACTCCTTCCTATAACTAAATTAAGGTAAAGAAGTATATTAAGGTTTTGTTGCGGCTATTTCTGGCGTATGTTAAGTTCGAAGCTTATGGGGATTCTGGTGTTTTCCTTGCTCCCCTTGAGGTCCATCTTAACCCGGTAATCCCCGAAAGTTGCCGGGAATTCCTCAAACTTTATGGTGCAGTCCCCATTACTGCAATTGACAATCGGCGCCTTCGTGTCGAGCAACGTTTCCTTGCCCTCCACAACCTGATATATCCTGGCGTTTGCGGTGCCGCGCCCGAGAATCTCAACGAGCTTTGCCGAGTTAGTCCCATTCCCGCTTTTCACCACCACATTGAGCACCTCCATGGCGAAGAAGTCAAGCCTTGCCCCGCTCTGGGAAGCCACGAAGGTATATACCGGCTTGCCTGCCTCGACCTGGTCCCTGATTGCAGGTTTCCAGGTCTCGGAGCAGAGCGGCTCATTGAGGTTGTCCTTTGCATAGATTTCGAAGCGTACAGCGGCAACCTTGTCCTTGTTCGCGGCGAGCTGGTTGGCAAACGGCTTCGCAGAACCATAATCAATTTCAAAGAGCACCTTGTCCTCACTGTCCAAGAACTTCAGCTTCTTTGTACTGTTGGAAGGGTCCTGATTTAATTTCGCGGAGGTGAAAATCATCCCTGACTTGACATCTTTCGCACTCGTGTTGTCATAGTTGACCTTAATCACAAAATTGCTGATTTCGCAGGCAGATCGTTTCTCCTCCGGAGGCTCGGCAACAAGTATAGTAACCTCTTTCTTCTTTGTTTCGTCCTGCCAGGCTGTGAACTTCACCGAATCCCCGACAAGCAGGTACTCAAAGGTCTCCTTATCAATCCACCAGACCAGGGAGCCGACAAGCTCGCCCTTGCGTATTGTTCCCGAGTAGGAGGGCATAAGCGTATAGTGGCCGAGGCTGCTCAGCGCGCCTTCCTTGATGTAATATGTCTTGCCGACCGCCCTGCCGACCTCGTACCTTTCAAGGCGGTCGTCAATCGCAAAAGCCGCATCTGTGCCGGCATTAATCGAAAGGTGCAGCCTCTCGCCCTTTGTGCCGATTCCCTCAACCAGAACCCCAATCCTGCTCTCCTTGTCAAGTTCCTCTTGCGTAATCTCGATTTTGCCTTCCTGCGAATCCACCTCGCCCCAGCCTTTTTCGAGGAACAGCTGCACAATATTGGGCACAGACGGTTCTGCCGCTTTCAGCATTTCGGCAAGTGAATCAAGGCGTCCGTCCTTTACCGGGAAAAGGCCCCTCGCCAGCGGTTTCTCCCCTGCAGTGCCGCTGCAATTTTCGCCCGAATATGCGTAAAGGCCAAGCAAATAAGTTTCAGGGAGCTCGGTGCCTGCAGCAGGAGAGGTGTGAGTAAAAGCGTCTCCCTTGAAGGTGAGCGAATCCACGCTAAGGAAAGGGCTCTTTTCAATCTTCCTGCAGACAGCATCATATTCCCCGAAACCGAAGAGATAGCTTCCTACATTGCCGCAGCCCTCAAGCTCCGGAAGGCTGTAATGGATTGTTATGGTTGATATGCTGCCAAGCTGCCTGATGAGCACAGGTGCTCCCCCGGCCTGGGAAAGGGTGACCGGCAGCAGCTCCTCGTTGTCAGTTCCCTTGTTCACAACATACTCCACATCAACACTTCTTATCCTTATCTCGCAAGGGGCAGGATGGACAAAAATGAGCGAGTACATTGCATTCTCAAAAAGGATACTGTCAGGGCCTGTAAGCGTTACCGAAAAATCAGCCTGCCCTTCCGCAAAGCCTGTCTGCGTCAGCCCTTCAAGCTGCACTGTAAGCTTTCCATTTTCTGGCATAGGTGCGGTAAAAGTCTCGTTTAACTCAGTATCGGCAACAGACCATTTAAGTTCGGTTATTTCCCCGCAGCCTTCCCCCTCAACCTCCAGGATAAGGTTTTGTGTTTCCGCCCCCAGGGTTATAATTTTCCCTATCGCAAGCGCAACATCCCCTATTTTTGCGCTTTTTATGGTGCAGGTTGGGATTGGCTTGCCGACAAGCCTTATCGGAGCCTGGGATGCGAGCGACATTCCGCCTTCAAATGTTTCCGTAAGGGTTATTTCTGTCTGGCTTACCCCTTGTTTGTGGTTAAGGTGCTGCAAAGCCTCTGCAATAGGCACTATCTCATCAGTGAGTTGCGCCGCAATGCCTTCATTCTTAACCAAGAGTGATTTTTTCAGTTCAAGCGAATAGGAAGTTCCCGAAACAACATTGCGCTTACAGCCATAATCAGGATTGTTGCAGGATATGGCCGTGCGTTTGATGCGCGGAGCTGTAAGGCTGCCAATTTTCACAATTGTTTCTAAGGGGCTCTTGAATTTACATTCCGCGGGGATTTCATAGCCCAGTGCAAGGCTTTGCAATTCATCCACAAGGACAGTAACTTCCTTATCCCCCGCAGGCACAGCATTGCCGTTAATTAAAATGCCATTTATGGCAGGGGTGCAGTCGATAACCTCAATACTCTTCAGTGTTGGCTTCAGTTCGGTGTATTCAGCACTGCCTTCGAATTTAACCTTGATGCTTAAATCGACCTTTTTTCCCGCAAAGTTGACAAAGTCGGCTGCGGCAACATTTGCTTTTAAAGGCGTGTTTTCGCTTTCAAAGTCCCCTATCGCCACTTCCACACTTGTTTTTCCGTTCACCATCGCAACAGCCGATTCTATCGGGCAGTTTGTGGTTATCCCAAATTCAAGCTTGCCTGTGGCAATTTTTAGTGAAGATGGAGGGACAAGCGAAGCGCTGCATTGCGGCGGCCTGCCCATGAGCAGTGTTTTCTTTTCACTTTCGCCGTATGAGAGGCCTAATCCCTCGAAATTCTCCACAACCGAGAAGCTTGCCTCCTTGCCAAGAAGGAAAGCCTCCCCGGAAAGCAGGCCGGAAAGCGCGGGTTTTTGCGTACTCCCGCCCTTTGAGAACTGGGCATCCTTCTTTATTTCAACAGTGCATTTTTCGGCAGTGCATACCCTTGTGCAGGAACTGTTTTGTGTTCTGCCGCAGGCAAGCTCCCACTTCCCATTTTCCCCCTGGATAAATATTTTAGGAGCTGCGGCATTGTCGGCCTTGCAGGCGCTGTCAATGTGATAGGTTATATGCACAACCTGAAAATCCTTAAGTTTTTCCAGGCTCACGTACTCGTTTGCAAATTTCCCGTCGAAAGTAATTGATTTTACCATAGGGGTGCAGTCAACGACAGCAAACTGCGGGGAAAGCGGCGGCTCAACCCCGGTTGCGTTCTTGGTGAAAGTTACCTTCAGCTGCAGGTAGATTGCCTCGCCCCTTATGCCATCCTGCGCAAAGCCCGCGGGTTCTGCATTGCAGGTTTTCTTATCACCGTTGCCCGTGCATTCAAAAGAAATATCCCCAAGCTCTGTTTGGGTTGCTCCTATTCCCCAAATTCCGCCGCTTAGCCCGACCGCCTTTGCCGTAACCTCCTCAATCTCGCAGCCCTCGCTCGGCGTAACCACAATGCCTTTCAGGCCGCCGCTCCCTATAATCGTTTGCGAGGGCCATGTGACAGAGGCTGTGCAGATTTCAGGGGGATTGACCATAACCTCATAGCGGGTGCTGCCATAGCCTTGCGCCCCTTCGTAATCAGCGGTTACCGTGAAAACCGCCTTCCCCTTGAGCTGTTTAAGGAGCTGGTCAACAGTCCTGCCTTCTCCATTCCTCTTAAACACAACATTTTTCCCAAGCACTATCTCTGCTTTTGCCCCCGCATCGGCCAGCCACGCATCATTGGCTGCCTGCTCCCCGGACCTTAGGCCGACAACAATGTTTTTGGGGGTTCCGCATGCCGTGTCGATGCCTGTTTCGATTGTTACATTATCGAAGCCATCCTGCAGTTCTGAAAACTTAATGTAATCATTCTCGCCAATCTCCCTGCCGTTTATCTGAAAGGATGCACCCTTCGGGGAGCAGTCGGCAATTTCCAGGTCTGCGCTTCCGTCGGCCTTGGCATAATCGCTTTCCCCTTTATACATCACCTCAACCGGAACATTATCAAGCCTCTGCCCCTTAAACTTCTCAATAAGGCTGTTTGCGGAAAGCCCGCACAGGTAGATGTTCCCCTGCGGGGATGACGGTGTTTTCTCACAGCCGAGGCCTGCATTAAAAGCACTGGTCAAAACCGCTCTCGCCGCGGAAATTTCACAAGTGGACTCAAGGCGGAAAGTGGTCCCTTTCGGGCCGATGCGCACTGTCTCGCCCTTTGCGGGCGAGATTAGGCTGGTTTTGCACTCGGGCTTTTTGAAAACGAGCTTAACTGGATTGCTGAGCGCAATCAAATCTTCCCTGCCGCCCACATAAACCGGCCTGAAGCTGAACTCCAGTGTTACCTTCTGATTGGGCTTGAGCTTACTAACAAGGTTCTTAAGGACAGCCACCTCGCTCACGTTTATTATTATCCTGTTTTGCTCACTTTCTTCCATATCAACCCTATAAACAGAGTTTCCGAATTTCACCTCCGCGGAAATTGCCTTGCCCGGAAGCTGGCACAGCCCCTGCGTATTAAAAAATACCCTTATGGAATCCAGCCCAATCGGGTTTAGTTCAGGAGAGTCACGAAAGGCAATTAGTTCCCAATCGCCGCCCTCGTGCTTCACAGCAATGGAACTTAGCAGCGGGCTGCATGCGGCAAATGCCTGCGCCGAAAGCAGCAGCAGGGCAAGCAAAAACAAAACCTTAAATTTCATGCGAGGCCGGCCTCCCTGCAAATTTCAATCATTTCGCTTGCGATAAAATCGTTCTCGGCCATCAGTTCCCTCAAATCAGCAGCGTCATTGTTCAGCGCGGATGCGACAACCGCAAGGTCTGTTTCAGCATAGTAATCAGGATACCTGTTTGAGAAAGAGCCTGCCTGTGCTGCAAGCGCCTCTTCATCCTTTGCAATTGATGCAAGCTCATTGTTGTTCAGTTCAAAAACCTCAACATCTAAACAAGCCTCAACCGAACTTCCGGAAGCCGCCAGGGATATGAAATCGTTCATGCTGCTGTTGAGCATTGCCTTGTTTTTCATGGTTTCCGCAAGCTCCTGGTAAAAACCTGCAAGCCCTGCCAACGCATTTCCTTCTTCAGTGCCGAGGGCAAGGTAATCGTCTCTCTTGGCCGCAAGAAAGGCATCAACTTCCGCGGCATCCCCTATTTCAAGGGAATCAATGCTTGCGGGATAGAAGTTATTGGAGGACATAAGCAGCTGCATGCCTTCATATTCGCCCTCGAAGGTTATGGCCTCTTCGGCAGGAGTAAAAAGCGATGGAATCAAAGGCAAAACAACGTAATAAAGCACGGCAATAATTGCGACAACTGCAACAATCAGCGAAAGGTTCCTCCACCGCGCTTCCATACCCACACCTATAGTATATTCTTATTTATAAGTGTTTTTAATAGGTTAACGGAAAGCGGTTAATGTACGTTAGCGCCTGAGAAAACCTTAAATATC
>Ga0066639_10003499_pt1 | contig 13594 bp, 9 predicted proteins | sample CryGeyCG2114_010_2_FD_59504 | JGI IMG/M metagenome (GOLD analysis project Ga0066639, IMG submission 59504) | Groundwater microbial communities from aquifer - Crystal Geyser CG10_big_fil_rev_8/21/14_0.10 | ecosystem: Environmental > Aquatic > Deep subsurface > Groundwater | place: USA: Utah...
GACTGACTCTTACCGCCATCAACCACAAAATGAAACTCCAATCCCGAGCCACGGCTAATCTGAATTTTTCTGGTTCTGGGATCAAAGAGCGGGCTAGTGGTAAAGGAGAGCAGAGAAGGTCTGGTTTCACAGGCGGAAAAACAGTTGTCCGCACAATCTGCCAAACCGCTAATCTGTTCACCCACGCCCTGCTGGCTGACTTTATCACAACATATGTAACCGTAACCAAGACAGGAGCTAATAGGTCCCTCATCAAAAAACTGATCCGTTTTGGGATAGACTAACTGCAAATTGCTGACAGCCACCGTTTTGCTTTTGCTCATCGGCAAATTCACGCCCCATGACTTTTGCAATTGATCAAAAACCACCAAGGTAATACCGGTTGCTTTATCCCTAGACATAAGCAGACCAGAATCACCAGGCTTTTTTGAAACAAATCTGGGTAATGATTTCTTCTCAATCAAAACCGGATCAAATTCCAGTTGGGAGCAAACTGCCTCCAACACATATTCCGTTGAACTGGTAAATCTCAGTTGATAGGTCACAAAATCAATTCCCTCTACAACCTGAGACCCTTTGCGGCTGCAAACATCATAGTATGTACTGCGCTGGTGATGGTTGCGCAAAGCCTGAACTGATTGGGAAATATTTGATATTCCCATGGATAATATGACTTCCCGACCAACCAGAAACACCACTATTCCCAAAACCAACAATATAGCCGACAGTTTGATCAGCCAGCGCAAAACCCTCATGATTTTAAGTATAGACTTTTTCTAAAATAGAATCTAGAACCCCATCAAGGCTAAATACCAAGCGCTGATCCCGTACCCCCAGACAAGACTGATAACTGTACCTAAAATTAAAAATGGCCCAAATGGGATGGGTTTCTTTAAGCTGTGTTTGCCCAAAACCACCAACATTATTCCCACCACCGCTCCCATCAAAAAAGCCAACTGCAAAGCCACCAAGATCCGAGGCCAACCCAAGAGCAAACCCAAAGGTATAACTAATTTAACGTCACCAAAACCCAGGCCCCTGCCTTTGGTCAAAAGCCACAAACCCAAAAATATGCCACCCGTCACCAAGGTTGCCAATAAACTGGACCACCAGTCGGCTGACTGCATGATACCCAGCACTACCAAAATCATCCGATAAATTAGAGTCAAACCCGTCAGCAAAATCACTGCGCCATTGGGAATTATCATTTTCTTGAGATCGGTGACCAAAATAACCAGCAGAATCATGCCAATACTTAACCAAAAGAGAGGCTGAAGCAATGTCATGGGCTGGTGACTTAATTTAAAGAACATAAAGCCCACCCACCACCACCAAATGAATAATAAGCCGGTTAATACCTCAAGTAAAAGGTGGGTTGGATCAATTTTTTTCCCACAGTAACGACATTTTCCTCTCAGTACAAGAAAGGAGAGCAGGGGGATATTATCGTACCAAGCGAGTTGATGAGCACAATGGTCGCACCGTGATCGTCCCTTAATCCAAGATTCACCGGACAAAGTTCGGCCAATCACCACATTTAGGAAACTACCAAAAATCGTACCCAGAAAAAATAATAAGACGGAAGACCAAACAACTAACATAACCCTTTTAGGTTAACACATAAAACTTGATAAATCACATCTCATGGAAACGCTTACTCCTTAATAAACTCAAAAAGACACGCTTTGTAGATACGTTCACGCCATAAAAATTCTCATTTGAGTTTATGTGCTCACTCGACGAATTAAACTCCAACACATAAAGCTTCACTTCAATTTTTGAATCAAAAAGTTTGAAAGTGTTCACTGGCAGGAGAGAAAACAAAAACCCCCAACCGAAAGTGGTTGGGGGTTAAAAGTTTTCAAAAGATAATTATGGTAAACAGATCAGCCAGTCTGTTGCGGAACCCGCGCCATCAATGTCCTGTGTATTGCAGGCTGGAGGAAAATCATCCGGCAAATCAGTCCTCATCGTTGCGCCATCCGCTTGTAAACAACGATCTTTAGCCTCCTCCTCAAATGCTCCGGACTGAGGAATAAAACAAACGTAAGTCGAGTCACCCGCATTGCCTTCGTTATAAACAAACATGGTTCTATTTTCCGCATCAACCACTCTGGTTTGAAAAGCCTCCTTAATCTCACCGGCTCCCACGCAATCTTCAGTTCCCGAACCTAATTTGTCAAAAACATTACACCCTGCACTGTCAGCAAAAGCTGCTAATTTAACACTCAGCGGCAGGGTCTGGACACCTACATCAAGTGCTGCTCCGGTACCAGTGCTATCTATCCTAATATGGGCAACATCATCACTACCAGTTTGCCATGGATAATAACCCCTAAAGGCATACAACCTGTCGATGGCACTAATTAGCTGCTCTGCATCAGATCTGGTGCCAGTGTCTCGACCTCGATTAATCTGTTCAACCGGATCAATGGCAGATAAGACTGCTACGGCCAGAATTCCTAAAATTGCAATCACGATCAAAAGTTCAATCATGGTGAAGCCGACACTCTGGCGGACTGTTTTAATTAAGTGTTTGAAACTCATAGACTTTTCCTCCTAATACGCGCCAAAAACGCGTCTTATTACTTACTTTATACTAATTCTTGCCCTCTCTGCAATACCTAATTTTAGAACTGACTGGTTAAACTATAGATTGGCATAATGATGGCAATGACCATAGCCCCCACACCCAGACCTAGAACCACCATGATGGCCGGTTCGATGGCCGCCGTTAAGTTCTTAACCGCGTGCTCGCTTTCCGATTCAAAATAACTGGATAGTTTACCCAACACATCGTCAAGCTTACCGGTTTGCTCTCCCACATTAGCCATTTGATGAAGAATAGGCGGAAACACGTCATAAGTGCTTAAGGCTTGGCTCATCATAATGCCTTTTTCAACTTTTTTGGTCACATCCTCTAAAGCTTCTCTGTAGATGATATTACTTGAGCTTTGGGAGACGATATCCAGACCTCGAAGCAGTGAAATACCGGCTCCCAATAACAGAGACATGGTCCTGGTAAACTCAGTGAGCATAATCTTCTGTTGCAAACTGCTAATCACCGGAATTTTAAGCAAAAATTTGTCATAAGCTCTCTGGCCAGCCTCTGTCTTAATCCATCTTTTAAGAAATATAACGGCTACCCCTGCTACCAAGAAAATTAACCACCAGGCTTTGACCATAAAATTAGACATGCTCATCAGAATCTTGGTGGCTACGGGCAGTTCTGCTCCAAAGTCGGTATACATAGCGGTTAAATTAGGGATGACAAATACCATCATCACCACAGCCACAACCAGCATGGCGGCCATCACAATTGCCGGATATATTAGAGCTCCTTTGGTCTTGGCCCGAAACTCCTTGTCCTTTTCCAAATTCACCGCCAACCGATCTAAAACCTGATCCAAAACACCACCCGTTTCACCGGCTTCCACCAAATGAATGTAAAGCCGGGAAAAATACTTTGGATACTTGCTCAAGGCTTTTGCAAAAGTTGATCCACCTTCAACCTCTTGAAGAATAGTCGCCATAACTTTAGACAACTCAATATTACTTTGAGAAACCAGAATAGAAAGCGCATTAGCCAAAGGCAGCCCGGCTGTGATCATGGTTGCCAGCTGACGGGTCATATTTACAATATCATCTTTGCTGATACCGGTGAACCTGGATTTGAAAGCGAAGATAGAATCCTCGGTTAAAGGCCTTAAATGGATTATCAGCATGCCTCGTTCCATCAACACCATGGATGCCTGATTGAGGTCTCCGGCTTCAACCTGACCTTTGACTGTCGCACCACTGGTATTTTTGGCAGTATATCTAAAAAATGCCATAATTATTCTTCTGCTCCTAATAAGCGGTCCATTGTACCCAGGCGGAAAGCACTGGACCTAGCAGTTTCTTTGGTAATTGAACCCTGTTGAATTAGTTGCAGTAAATGAGCTTCAAACAAAATCATGCCCTGGGCCGAACCTGTTTGCATAATAGTATCAATTTGAAATGTTTTGCCTTCGCGAATCAAATTTTGCACGGCATGATTGGCAATCATGATTTCCGATGCCGCAACTCGGCCGCCGGTCACCGCAGGTATCAATCTCTGGGAAGCGACAGCCTTGATGGTGCTGGCCAACTGTTGACGAATCTGTTGCTGTTGAATTGCTGGAAACACATCAATAATCCGGTCAATTGTTTCGGCCGCCGTGGCAGTATGGAGCGTGGCAAAAACCAGGTGACCGGTTTCGGCAATGGTAATGGCGGCAGCAATGGTTTCATAGTCGCGCATTTCTCCCACCAACACCACGTTAGGATCTTCTCTTAAAGCCGAGCGCAGGGCTATATCCCAACCATGTGTGTCATGATTAATTTCCCGCTGAGAAATAATGCTTTTTTTGGGCTGATGAACAAATTCGATTGGGTCCTCAATGGTGATAATGTGTTTGGCTTGCAAAGTATTAATCTCGTCAATTAAAGCCGCCAGCGAAGTGGATTTACCTTCCCCAGTTGGACCGGTAATCAAAACCAATCCCTGATTGTACTTGGTAAATTCATGATAAAAGGGTAGGAGTTTTAACTCATCAATACTTTTAATCCTGGCCGGAATCAGCCGGAGAGCCCCGGCCAATTCGCCCTTGGCATGATAGATATTCACTCTGAACCTGGCCGAATCCTGGAATTGGTAACCAAAATCCAGCTCTTTATTCACTTTGACGTAATCTTTCTGCTCACTAGTCATAATGGGAAAGAGCAGAGTTTCTACTTGTTGCACAGATAGACCGGGCAGATTGTCCATCGACACCAATTCGCCGTGAGTTCTAATGGTCGGAGGGACACCGGCAATGATGTGCAAATCGGAACTATCCTGTTTAATCATCAAACTCAAAATATCGTGTATGTTCATAAGTGTTTTTTTCTAAATTTGCGCCACCCTTAATACTTCTTCAATCGTGGTGATACCCTCAAGAGCTTTAATATATCCATCCTGTTTCATTAATAACATGCCATTTTTGATGGCCGCTTTTTCCAATTCCACTGCGGGTTTTTCTGCCATGATCAGTCGGCCAATCTCCTCATTAATTCTCATGACTTCAAAAATAGCCACCCGGCTTAAATATTCAGGCTCCGTTTCCGGCCGGTTAGCTTTAGCTCTGTACAACACAATGTCGGCTTCAGTTTTATTTTGCTGCTTTAACCAATTGGCCAAATGTCCACCTAACACGTTTTTGATGTCTGCCAAAACCGTTTGGTCCGGCTTGTAACTTTCCTTATATTCAGGATTAATGCGGCGGGCAATCCGCTGAGCCGCCACTAAGGTCATTGACGAGGCCAGCAGAAATGGCTCAGCTTCCATATCAATCAACCGGGGAATTGCGCCCGCCGCAGAGGAAGTGTGCAGGGTAGAAAAGACTAAATGTCCGGTTAAAGCGGCCTGAACTGCCAAGCCCGCTGTTTCGGAATCGCGGATTTCACCCACCATGATAATATTAGGATCCTGCCGCAAAAAAGATCTAAGTCCAGAGGCAAAGGTTAATCCTGCCTGAGGATTGACCTGAACCTGGTTCACTCCCGGCATCTGATACTCTACCGGGTCCTCCAGAGTCATAATGTTGACTCTGGGAGTGTTAATGGTATGAAGCAGAGAGTAAAGGGTCGTGGTCTTACCCGAACCAGTGGGACCTGTAATAAGAATAATACCGTGGGGAACTTTGATAGCATCCCTCATATGCCTCAAAGATAAATTGGTTAAACCCAATTCTTCCATAGTCGGAACCGACGAATTTTTCTTTAACAGCCGCATGACAATTTTCTCGCCGTGAATCGTGGGTAAAGTCGAAATTCTCAAGTCAACCTCTTGTCCACCGGATTCAAAATCAAACCGGCCATCCTGTGGCACCCGTCTCTCATCAATTTTCAAACCGGATAAAATCTTAATTCTGGAAATGACTGCTTCGTGTACCGTACTGGGCAGAATTAACTTTTCGGACAAAATGCCGTCAATCCGATAACGAACTCTGGTTTTATCTTCCTGAGGCTCAATATGAACATCAGAAGCCCGAGATTTAAGCGCAAAACTTAGAATAGTCTGGACAATTTTATTAATTGGAGCTTGGCGAATAGTGCCACCAGAAATAGCACTTAATTCGTCTATTTCCTGCCTGGTTTTTTTGTCGCTCTTGGTCTGTTCCAAGACAGATTGAACCTCACTTGATAAGCTTTGTGAGTAATTTTCTGCCAATTTACGTTCAATTTCCTCGGGCGGGGCATAGTAAGTCTTTAATTTTAGACCAGTTTTCTGTTCCACAAAATCAACTGCCGTTAAATCCAAGGGATTGTCCATCGCCACAGATAGCGAATTTTCTTCGGCCGAATAGGCAAAAGGCAACATTTTGTAGTACCGAGCCAAACTTTCGGATAGTTTGCCGAGGGCTTCCGGATAAATGCCCACCAAGGACAAATTAACATATGGTATTTTGTAGAATTTGGCTTTGGCCTGAGCCATAACATCCGCCGTAACTTCATTTTTATCCCCAATCAGTTCTTCAACCGTCCGACCAGACCGGATGTGTTCAGCCAAAAGTTCATTTGACCGGTCAGTATCAATTGCCCCTGCTTCAACTAAGGCATCCAGCAGAGTCACATATTTATTATCACCAGGAAGAATGATGGCTTGAGCCTGAGGTTTAACGGCCTTAAGTGTCACAAATTGGTTGGCCACAGCAGGCGAGGGGACATCGGGGGTAGTATTAGACCGAGCAACTACGGGCGTTTGATTTGCAACCGGAGATGATGGGGTAACTGGTTGAGAGGCAACGGAAACTGGGGGGGTAGGGGATGAAGTAGAAACAGAACCTCCGGTTTGGTCACCAACAACACTGACTGGCTGAGTGGCAGGCTGATCAGGCATAAGCTATACTAGCCAGTATAAAAGAAATTAAATCAACATACAACTTCTGTCTTTGACCGCAAACTCATGACCCAGACTATTTCTCACTCATCCCAGCTGCCTGTCATCCTGCACTGCTCGAATAATCAAGACCAGGTGCAGGTCGCCAATAATTATTTTGGGCCTGTGCCGGCTGGCAGCCAAACTTGGTTCAACCAATCGGGTGAGGGGATTGGGATTGATCAAATCAGACAAATTATCACTCAATTGCACTATGCCGGTTTTGGCTCCAACTTGCAAAGGATTATTTTGCTTGAGGCACACCAAATGACTGTACCTGCTCAAAATGCTTTACTCAAAACTCTTGAAGAAACTCCTCACCATTCTCAGCTGATTCTAATCACCAGTCGACCCAATCAGCTTTTGCCCACAATTGTCTCCCGTTGCCATTTGGTCAATGTGTCTCAATCAGCCAGCCAGGAAAAACCCTCAAGCAACAAAGATCAATCATTTTCGCAAATTAAATCAGCTTCCGCCAGCCAAATTATTCAAATCGGTGGGTGGCAAAAAGAGCGACCGGCCGCCATAAAAATGCTCTGTCAGCTACTTGAGGAAGTCCACCAATTGCCTGCCTCGGACCAAACTATTGCTGACACCCAATTACTACTTCGGGGCTTGAGTTTACTCGAGGAAAATGTTAATGTACGTTTAACGCTAGAAGCTGTGTTTTTCCGCATTGCCGGATTGTCGACCGCTTCGAAAAATCACTCTAGTGTGTTATAACTATTCGTCTGTTCGTCAATATGTCGTCAACAACACAAATTAAGTCAAACTATCAGGCATCCGAAATCAAAGTTCTGGAAGGACTTGAGCCGGTCCGCAAACGACCGGGTATGTATATTGGTTCCACAGACGCTAAGGGTTTGCACCACCTCTCCAAAGAAATTCTCGATAATGCCGTTGATGAAGCGCTGGCTGGCTACGGCAAAATTATCCAACTCTACCGTTTGCAAGTTGGGGAGGCAGAACAGGCTCTGGCAAAGAAGGGAGTCGAGTTAGGCCAGGAGGCAATTGTGGTGGTGGATAATGGCCGAGGAATTCCGGTTGATATGCATGAATCTGGCGTTTCTGCCCTGGAAGTTGTCATGACTAAACTTCATGCCGGAGGCAAATTTGAAAACACCGCTTATCAAGCATCGGGGGGGTTACATGGCGTCGGTTCCTCAGCCGTCAACGCGCTGTCTTCGCTGATGCAAGTGGTCGTCAAAAGGGATGATAAATATTATTATCAACTTTATCATCAGGGCTTTCCCAAACATCCGGTCAAAGTTATTTCAGAAACCGAAGTCATTAGCCTTTTCCCCGAATCATCGGTTGATTTTATTAAATACGAAACAGGAACACTCATTAAGTTCATACCTGACGAAATAATCTTTTCTACCACCAGTTTTGGGCACAAAACTTTAGTTTCTATCATCAAAGACCGGGCCTATCTGATGGCCGGTATTTATTTTGAGTTTAATGATCTAATCGAGAAAAAAAATCAGCATTTTTATTTTGAGAGTGGTATCCGGTCACTGGTCGAACACATCAACATGACTCGCAAACCAATTCATCAGGTTTTATACATTTCTGATGATTGGCAAGATGAAGTCACCAAGAAAAAAATCGGAGTTGAGATAGCCCTTCAATACAATGATTCTTACATAGAAAAGCTCGAATCGTTTGTGAATGTGATTCACACTTCGGATGGCGGAACTCATATTAATGGTTTTAGAATGGCTTTGGGCAAAGTAGTCAGAGATTATGCCGACGCTCACAACTTACTTAAAGAGAAAGAATCTTTTTCGGCCGAAGACTTAAAAGAGGGTCTGGCGGCAGTGGTTTTTGTCAAGATGCCTTCAAATGATTTGCAGTTTGAGTCTCAAACCAAGACCAGACTTAATAATTCAGAGGCTCAATCGGCGGTTTATCAGGTTCTTAAAGAAGGTTTAACTACTTTCCTTGAAGAAAATCCAGACGCAGGCCGGGCAATTATCGGTAAAATTATGCTCACGGCCCGGGCCAGAATGGCAGCTAGAGCGGCCAAAGAGGCAGTTATTCGTAAAGGCTTATTTGAAGGTAGTTCGTTACCCGGTAAATTAGCCGACTGTCAAAGTCGTGACCCAGCCGAAAGTGAAATTTATATTGTTGAGGGAGATAGTGCTGGCGGCAGTGCCAAACAAGGTCGGGATCGGAAATTTCAAGCCATATTTCCCCTCAGAGGTAAAATTCTCAACACCGAGAGGGCCAGACTCGATAAAGTGGTGGCTTCCGAAGAACTCAAAAACTTAGTGGTGGCTTTAGGGGCAGGTATCGGCGATACCTTCAAACCAGAAAAACTAAGATATCACCGCATCATTTTGATGAATGATGCCGATGTTGACGGAGAGCACATTACTACCTTGGGGTTGACATTTTTCTTCCGCCATTTACCAGAAGTGGTCAAACAAGGTTATCTTTACGTGGCCTTACCGCCTTTATTCAAGGTCACAGTCGGCAAAGAAATTGAGTATGCGTACTCAGAAGAAGAAAGAGAAACCATGACTCAATCCGCTCTCAAAGAGCAACCCAAGGCCAAAGTTTCGATTCAGCGCTACAAGGGTTTGGGAGAAATGAACCCAGAGCAGTTGTGGGAAACAACCATGAACCCCAAAAGCAGAATCTTGAAGCGGATTACAATTGAAGACGCCGATAAAGCTGATACCACCTTTAGCGTGTTGATGGGTGATGATGTACCACCCAGAAAGAAATTTATACAAACCCACGCCAAAATGGCTAATCTCGATATCTAAATCAAGGAGTCTTATGCCAAAAACATTTATTCTAGGTCATATCCAACCCGACACTGATTCTGTCGTTGCCGCCTTGGGACTTGAATATCTTTACAAACAAAAAGATTGTTTTGGCTACTCTGATCCTCAAGCGGCTACAGCCGGACCTATAAATGGTGAAACCAAATACCTTTTCGAGCGTTTCGGCGTTAAACCACCAACTCAAGTTACCGCCCAAGATATCAAACCTGAAGATCAGGTTGTCCTGGTTGATCATAATGAGGACAGTCAACGCCTACCAGATTTGAAAGCAGACCAAATTGTCGATATTATTGATCATCACAAAGTCAATCTACAGCTGGCTTCTCCCATTTTTATGACTTTCAAAACTTGGGGTTCGTCAACCACAATTGTCTATTGGCTGATGCAGCAAAACCAGGTTCAACCAGATCAAAAACTGGCTAGTTTAATGTTGTCGGCTATTTTATCTGATACAGTGGGTTTTAAATCCTCCACCGCAACTCAAAGAGACCGTGATGAGGCTCACGAGTTGGCTCAGTTGGCAGGCTTAAGTGATATTGAAGCCTTAACTTTGGATATATTTAAAGCCAAATCAGATGTGTCGAGATTGTCAGCCGACCAACTGGCAACCAATGATTACAAAGTTGCAGAAATTAATAAACAGCGAGTTTTTATTAACCAGGTCGAAACTGTTGAACAAACAAAACTGATCACAGAACGCCAAGAGGAACTTATTTCGGCACTCAAAAAAGCTCGCCAAGATATGAAGCTTGATTTCGTGTTTATGGCCGTGACAGACATCCTCAGGGTGAACACCAAACTCATTCTGCCTTCTGTTTTGGAAGAAAAACTGGCGCTGAAGGCTTTTGGAGGTCAAGTTCAAGACCATATTTTAGATATCGGCCCCAAACTTTCCCGCAAAAAAGAAATATTGCCAAACCTAGAAAAGGCCTTAAGGTAATTTATGACTAACGACCCAGATCAAACCAACCAACAAACCCCGGACACCGCAAAACCCGTAGCCCAGACTAACGGCGAATCGTTAATTGGGACAACCCAAGAGAGTCGTTTTGGCAAATTGAAGTACATTTCTATCGAAGACGAAATGAAGAAGTCCTATTTGGATTACGCCATGAGCGTCATAGTATCTAGGGCATTGCCAGATGTCAGAGATGGCATGAAGCCGGTTCATCGGCGGATTCTTTTTGCCATGTATAAGGCCGGGATTCATCATTCCAGCAGCTATAAAAAATCAGCCAGAATTGTGGGAGACGTGCTGGGCAAATATCACCCCCATGGGGATTCTTCTGTCTACATGGCCTTAGTCCGTCTGGCTCAAGAATTTAGCATGCGTTATCCTCTGGTTGACGGCCAAGGTAACTTTGGCTCGGTGGACGGAGATAGCCCGGCCGCTATGAGGTACACCGAAGCCAGACTGGAAAAAATTACCGGAGAATTACTGGCAGATCTTGACAAAGATACCGTACCTTTTGCCGACAACTTCGATGGTTCTCTCCAAGAACCCACTGTTTTACCTGCCAAATTACCGAATTTATTACTGATGGGTAGTGAGGGAATTGCGGTCGGTATGGCCACAAAAATTCCTCCTCATAACTTAGGAGAAGTTTGTGACGCTATTAAAGCCGTGATTGATCAGGGCCAATCAATAGCCGCTTCACCACCAGACAAACAAAAAGAAATTACGGTCCAAGATGTAATCACAACAGATGCTCTGAAACTTGCGGGCAACTTTGAAACCACCACCACCATTGACGATATTATGGAGCACATTAACGGACCAGATTTCCCCACTGGGGGCATTATCTACGATTTTAAGGCAATCAAGGAGGGATATGAAACTGGTAAAGGTAGGGTATTGATTCAGGCAAAGGCCAGTATTGAGGAATCAAAAAACGGTCATCAGATCATTATTACCGAGTTGCCTTACCAAGTGAATAAAGCTCGTTTGCTAATGAAAATTGCTGGTCTGGTTCGAGATAAGAAAATCACTGGTATCCGAGATTTAAACGATGACTCAGATCGAAAGGGCATGCAAATTACCATCGATCTTAAACGTGATGCCAGACCGAAGGTTATTCTCAACAAACTGCTTAAATACTCAGAACTCCAAACAAGCTTTCCCATGAACATGGTAGCCCTAAATAGTGATGGTACGCCTCAGCTCATGAATATCCGTCAAATCTTAATGGAGTATATCTGCCACCGACAATTAATCGTGGTTAAACGAGGTCAATACGAGCTCAAAGCGGCAGGTGAACGTTCGCACATCTTGGAAGGCTTGCTGATCGCCCTGAAAAATCTTGACGATGTGATCGAGACCATCCGCAAAAGTGCCGATACCGAGATAGCCAAAACCAAACTCATGACTAAATTTGGTTTATCGGAAATTCAGGCAGTGGCTATTTTAGAAATGCAACTCAAACGGTTAGCGGCTCTGGAAAGGCAGAAAATCGAAGATGAATACCAAGCTATTCAGGCAACTATTCAACAACTCATGACCTTGCTGCAAAATCCCAAAGCCATTCTCAAAGTCATCGCTGATGAAACTGATCAACTAAAACTTCAATATGCGGACGCCAGACGCACTAAATTGGTCAAAGGCAAAATTGGTGAATTCAGTCAAGAAGATCTTGTCCCCAATGAACCGGCCGTCGTGACTCTCACAGAAACCGGTTACATCAAACGGCTTAATCCCAGTACTTTCCGCTCTCAATCCAGAGGTGGTAAAGGTAAAGTTGGTCTCAAGATGAAGGATGAGGACGTAGTCAAAACCCTGCTTTCGGCTCAAGCCCACGATACAGTTTTTATGTTTACTAACCAAGGTCGAGTCTTCAAGCAAAAAGTCTATGAAATTCCGGCCGCCAGTCGCCAAGCCAAAGGCACGGCAGTGGTAAATATTGTCAATCTACAAGCCGATGAAACAATCCATTCTCTTTTAATCATTGATGAGGTCAAGGATCAAGACAAGTTTATTACTCTATCAACCCGCAAAGGTCTAGTGAAAAAGACCGCGGTGAAACTTTACGAGAATATTCGACAAAACGGTATTATTGCTATCACCCTCAACTCTGAAGACGAACTGGTAGCCGGCAAACTCACGTCTGGCCAAGACGATATGATGCTAATTACTCACCTGGGCAAGTGCATCAGATTTTCCGAAGAAGAAGTTAAGTCTTCCCACAGAGACACCAAAGGGGTTAAGGGCATCACAATTAAAAAAGATGACTACGTCGTAGGAGTGGAAGTTATTCCTCATGGTAGTAAGGATGAGGATATCGGCGAACTTTTGGTCATTACGGAAAATGGCTTAGGCAAACGCACCAAACTTAGTCAGTATCCTGTTCAAAAACGCTCCGGATTGGGTGTGAAAGTTTCGGACATTACCCCTAAAACTGGTCCCGTGGCCGCCGCCCGGAATGTTAACCAAGAACACAAGGATGTTGTTATCACCACCAAAGAAGGTCAGACCATTAAACTGCCTTTAACCAAGAAATCTATCCCAATTTTGACCAGACCTACTCAAGGAGTCATCCTCATGCGCCTTAAATCGGCTGATAAAGTGGTAGCGGTGGCTTTAACCTTCAAACAAATGGAAGATGAAGAGTAATCGAATATAAATTAATACGTGTACTCAACATTGGTTACTTAAACAAAAGGATGCATTTATTACTAGTTATAGTGTATAATACAGATCAATTATGAGCAAAACTGAATCAACACCCATTGGTGTAGAACAACAACCACAAGATCATCTTGACACAATAAAAGAATTCTATCGTACATTTGGAGATTTTGAATCCTTGGATAATCCCCAAGGTAAAGCTCTTGCAGGTTGCATGGCACTTCCGTTCAAAATACT
>Ga0066639_10003502_pt1 | contig 13583 bp, 15 predicted proteins | sample CryGeyCG2114_010_2_FD_59504 | JGI IMG/M metagenome (GOLD analysis project Ga0066639, IMG submission 59504) | Groundwater microbial communities from aquifer - Crystal Geyser CG10_big_fil_rev_8/21/14_0.10 | ecosystem: Environmental > Aquatic > Deep subsurface > Groundwater | place: USA: Utah...
AACCAACAGGTATTGTGGTGAAGTGTACGGCAGAGCGTAGTCAGGATAGGAATCGCGAGAAAGCACTCGGTATCTTACGCGGTAAGCTCTATAAGAAGCAGGAGGAAGATCGAGAAAAGGAGGCGCGCGGACTCTCGGTCGCAGCGACTACCAGCATTGAGTGGGGGAGCCAGATACGTTCGTATGTACTCCATCCGTACAAGCAGGTAAAGGATCACCGATCAGGATACGAGACGAGTAATGTAGACGCGGTACTCGCAGGAGACCTCGATGCGTTTATTGAGGCGGTGAAAGGACTATAGTGCCCATGATACAATGCGCCCATGGGTACAATCGCGATGGTGGGCATTATCTTTGTATTGACCATCTTACTCACAGGGGGGGTGTTATTCTTCTTTTGGTTTTTGGTAGGAAGAAAGAATGACGCAGCGACCGATGTGCAGCGTGCAGGCACCGAAATGCTTCAACGCGAGCTGCAGGATCTACGGCGGCTTTTTGACGACAAGCTCGGGGAATCTTCTCGTGATATGCAGGCGAGTATGCGCTCGCAGCTCGGCGAGTCTGCCAAGATAGTCGGCGCAGTGACTGAGAAGCTCACACGCCTTGAAGAGACCAATCGCCAGGTGATGGGATATGCGGAGAGTCTCGAGCGACTGCAGGATGTCCTCACCAACCCTAAGCAGCGTGGTGTGCTGGGAGAGTACTATCTCGAATCCGTATTGCAAAATGTCCTGCCACCAGGCGGCTTTCAGATGCAATACGCGTTTGATAACGGGGAGGCGGTGGATGCGGTGGTGTTTGTCAAAGACAAAATTATTCCAATCGACTCCAAGTTCTCGCTTGAGAATTACAATCGCATGCTTGAGGTAAGCGACGGGGAAGAGAAAAAACGTTTCGAAAAACTCTTCGTCAACGATCTCAAAACACGCATACAGGAGACATCGAAGTACATACGCCCGAGTGAGGGGACGACCGAGTTTGCGTTTATGTTTATTCCTGCGGAGGGTATCTACTATGATTTGCTTACCAATAAAATCGGCAGTGCCGAAGATTCACTTATCCAAGTAGCAGCGAGCAAGTACAAAGTAGTAATTGTCTCACCAACGTCATTCCTTGCATATCTACAGACAGTATTGCAGGGGCTTAAGGCGATGCAGATAGAGGAATCAGCGAAAGAAATACGTAAGCGTGTCGAAGACCTTGGGCGGCATATCAAAAAATACGATGAGTATTACCATAAGTTGGGCACTTCACTCATCACCACGGTCAATCACTACAACGCAGGCTACAAGGAGCTTGGAAAAATCGATAAGGATGTCTTGAAGATAACCGGAGACTCTGGCGGGGTAGATACGCTGGTCATCGACAAGCCAGCGCGGGAAGAATAAAAGACCGCGGCGCTAGAAAGCGCCGCGGGTAGGGTGAGACTTAAATGGTCTCGTCAGGATAACTCAGATCTCTCGCGGTGGCACTCCACTCTTCCTTTGTGGCGATCGCGCCCTGGATTCGTCCGATGGCCGAAACCAAAAGGACAGTCAGGGCGAGGAACGCGGCGATGTCGCCGTAGCTCCAATGAGAGATGGACTCCTTCATCCACACCTCACTGATCATCTCGAACCAGCGCTCTCCGGAGAGCACCAGCCCGCTTCCAGCAACCACTGCTTCCCAAACTGCTACCGCAGAAAGGAATGCCATGAATGCTGCGAACGCATCCGTAAATGCGTTCCAGAGCGCGCGCCCCCAGCGGATAGGCTGGACGGCGTGATCTGCTGTCACCTCGAGGGCGCGTTCTGCACGCCTTTTTCTCGGCTGGTCGTCTCCACCAGAGTGCGGCTGGTCGTCTCCACGCGCGAGAGATTCTAAGAGTGTACCCATGTGGGCCTCCTGATTGGTTTTTTAGCCACCGCTACTGCAGTGGTGGCCTCTTTTAATTATAACACAAATGATAAATAAAGCAATTATTACACACAGTAGACGCCGTGTTTGAAATACTACGTGCTATCATAAAGTGGTGAAGAACATCACGAAATTCTTTACGGACCTCGGCATCGAGGAGACCACTGTGCTCGCAGTACTTGCGGCAGTGGCGTTCTTTGGACTCATTTTTGGGGCACCGGATCTAGGGAGAGCGGGTGTCTCGTGGGCGATCCTCTTTCTTCCTGCGTGGCTTCCGCTTGTTCTCCTGTACTGGCTCAGTAAACTCTGGGTATTTTATGTACGACAGCAATATATAGCAGGGCAGGATACGATACTGCTCGAGATAAAAATTCCACGCGATATCGATAAGTCTCCACGTGCGATGGAAGCAGTATTTTCTGGCCTGCACATTGGGCCCGGGGAGGGGACATTCGTTGACCGACTTATAAAGGGGCAGGTGCGGCCGTGGTGGTCGTTTGAGCTCGTTTCTCTGGAGGGACGGATACACTTTTATGTATGGACACGTGCGTTCTTCAAAGAATATGTAGAGACACAAATTTATGCACAGTATCCAGAAGTAGAAATTTTTGAAGTCGAAGATTATATACGCCAGGTCCCATACAATCCTGAGAAACACTCACTTTGGGGTTGTGATTTTAAGCTTGGTGGTAAGGATGCCTATCCAATCAAAACGTACGTAGATTATCAACTCGACAAAGACCCGAAGGAAGAGTATAAGATCGACCCGATTGCGCACCTCTTCGAATATCTGTCATCTCTTAAGAAAGGTGAGTATGCGTTTATCCAGGTGATGATCAGGACCAACAAAGACAAGCGCAAGAAACCGGGGACGTGGTTTGAGAAGGAAGACCGCTGGAAGGCTGAGGCAAAAGAGGAGGTCGACAAGATATACAAAGAGGCCACACCAACACTCAAAGATAAGGATGGGAAGGAAAGCCCTGGACTACCGTCGCTACGGACAGCTCAGAAGGAAAAAGTCGAAGCAATTGACCGGAGTCTCGATAAACAGGGATTCGACACGGGCATTCGCGGCATCTACATGGCGGAGAAGGATTCCTTCAAAGGTATTCGCATCGCGGGGCTTACGGGTGTGTTTAAACAATTCAGTTCCTCTCACCTCAATAGCATCGTGCCTACTGGATGGTTTACGACGTTCAGTTTCGAGTGGCAGAGTTGGTTTGGGGCCAAGGCACAAGCTGCTGCAGGAATATTTGACGCATACGCACAACGTTCGTGGTTTCATCCGCCGTACGACACGCCAGCGTATGTGATGACTACCGAGGAGCTCGCGACGATCTATCACTTCCCATCACGCACGGTCCAGGCACCTGGCCTCGAACGGCTGCCTTCTACTAAGGCTGAGGCTCCACCGAATCTACCAATATAGTGTATGCTACAAAGGCTATGAATGATTGGGATGCAGGTCACGTCTTTAGTGAACTAAAAAAACATCATGAACGCGCAGAGACGTGGTGGCATCGTGACACAAATCATCGGACGTTCATGCTTATCGGTGTCGTTACAATATTGGTGCTCCTAATATATGGATTACTAATACGTCCCCCTAAGACATTTGTCCCCGAGACCATTGTCACCATACCCAAGGGGGCGACAGTAACTGAAACAGTAAGTATTTTGAAGGAGGAGCACATTGTACGCTCGGCGTTTTTTCTTCGCATTGTGACAACGCTCATGAGTAGCAATCGTGGAGTATTGGCAGGAGACTATCAATTCCACGAGTCGCCAAATACCTTTAGTGTCGCACAGCGTATCACTACGGGCGCCTTCGGGCTTGAGCCTGTGCGTGTATTGATCCCTGAGGGTGCGTCCGTCGCTGAGATGGCGATTATCTATGGTAAGAGACTCCCGCGTCTTGATGAAGATGCATTTATAAAAGAGGCAACACCGCTCGAGGGGTACCTCTTTCCAGATACGTATTTCTTTCTGCCCAACGCGACGCATAAGACCGTGATAGATGCGATGCTTAACAATTTTGAAGAACAATTCGCAACGCTCGAAGAAGAGTTTGTGGCATTCGGTAAGCCACTCGAGGAAGTTGTCATTATGGCCTCACTTCTTGAAAAAGAAGAGCACAAATTTGAGCCTAAACGTGGTATCGCGGGAGTCCTGTGGAATCGAATTGATATCAATATGCCACTGCAAGTAGACGCAACCTTCCTCTACATCAACGGCAAGAGTACTTTTACACTCACCCTTGATGATCTTCAAAATAATGAATCACCATACAATACGTATAAGTTTAAGGGCTTGCCGCCGGGACCCATCACAAATCCCGGACTTGATTCATTGAGAGCGGCGATGACTCCGATAGAGCATGATTACCTTTTTTACCTCGCTGACCATAACGGAACGACATATTTCAGTGAGACGTATGCGGAGCACCTACGTAAAAAGAATCTCTACCTAGGGTCGTAGTAAAAAGATTGCGCCACCCTCCGAAGAAGGTGGCGCTTTTGTGTACGGAGCGACGGCCGGAGGGCAGCCGTGAGGGAGGCCTGAGAACCGAAGCCACGTACACGCCGAAAGGTTTTGGAGACCCTTCGGAACTGCAACGTATAATACTCCGGGCTTGTGGTTCGTCAAGGGGTGCGTAGACTAGCAATATGAAAACGGTATATGTGGGGCTTTCCGGCGGCGTCGATAGTGCGGTTGCGGCACACCTACTCAGAACACAAGGATTTAACGTGGTCGGAGCATTTATAAAGATTTGGCAGCCTGAGTTTACTGCGTGTACATGGGAACAAGACCGTCTTGATGCTAAGCGCGTTGCCGCGGCACTCAAGATACCCTTTAGAGAAATTGATCTATCTAAGGAATACAAAGACTCGGTAATCGCAGATTTGGTAGAGGGGTATCGTGAGGGAAGGACACCAAACCCAGATGTGTTGTGCAATCGTGTCATTAAGTTTGGGCACTTCCGGAAATGGGCACATGATGACGGCGCAGATATGGTAGCGACCGGACATCACGCACAGATTGCGCACAGCCCACAGAAGCAGTGCCTTAACCTTGTGCGAGGTGCAGACGCCAATAAAGATCAATCCTATTTTTTGTGGCAACTTACGCAAGATGATCTTATGCATACACTTATGCCTGTTGGTGCATTGAAAAAGACACGCGTGAGAGAGGTCGCGCGTGAGGCTGGTCTTCCAGTGGCCTCGAGGCCAGATAGCCAAGGTCTTTGTTTCGTTGGTGATGTCGATATGCGCACGTTTCTCTCTCACTATATTTCGGTTACTCCAGGAGAAGTGATTGCTCTCGATGGCAATGTGATCGGTCAGCATGATGGAGCAGCGCTCTATACATTGGGCGCAAGGCATGGACTACATATCTCTGACCAAAAGCACGCAGGAGTACCGCAGTACGTTGTCGCTATCGATATAGATAGAAACCAGATCAAAGTTGCGCCTGACATAACGACCGCATTGCGCAAGGATGCTGTTCTTCGTGATACGAATTGGATATCAGGCACGACACCCATGGGAACTCTGCAAGCAGAGGTGCGCTACCGACAAGGCGCACAAGCGTGCACTGTCAAAAAAGGGGAGGTCACTTTCAGTACGCCACAATTGCTTACCGCAGGGCAGTCGTGCGTTGTGTATGACGGTGATATCTGTCTTGGAGGAGGTGTCATTGTGTAAAACTAAGGTCGCTAGGCGTCTTTGTGGTGTACCATTGCTTCATGGAGGCAATGCGCACTTTTTGGTTTATCGTCATCGTTGCTGTCGTGGCCTTTTTGGCATACGTGTTTTTCGGGAGCGCGTTGGAAGCCATCGCACAAGAAGAAGCTTCTGTGGTGACTGTGCAAGATCAGATTAGCGCAGGTACACATGAGCTTTCCGGACAAGTATTTGTACCAAGCGAATGTCATGATCTTACTGTGAGAGTAAAAGATATCGACGCGGCGACCACTGCACTCATCTTCGAGACGTGGAAGCAACCCTATCGTGAGTGTGTACAAGAGCCAGTGCCGCGCGTGTTTCGGGCGGTGGCGTTTGCTCCAGTAGACGTGGTCTTTAAAGGGATTTACGACGGTGAGCTCGTGCCGCTTGAGATTATCACTAAGCTCAAGTAATCATGCGAGAGATACGCATACGAAAGGCAGATGGAGAAGAGGAAGTTTTCGACCCAGAGAAACTTCTTCGCTCGCTCGTTCGGGCTGGTGCATCACCACGCGCACAGAAATATGTTGTTGACCACGTAGTAGCTGAACTCAAAGACGGCGCTACTACAAGTGATATCTATCGGCATGCTTTCGACATACTGAGTAAGCAGGAGGAACAGCCCGTCGCTGCCCGGTACTCACTCAAGCGCGCGGTCTTTGATCTCGGTCCCTCAGGGTTTCCACTGGAGCGTTTCTTTGCAGCAGTATTGCGCGCAGAGGGATGGAGTACTCAAGTCGGCGTCGAAATGGTGGGAAAGTGTGCGCCGCACGAGGTGGATGTGCTCGCGGTGCGTGGGGAAAAGCGCATCGGGTGTGAAGTTAAATTCCACAATTCCCCTGGTTTAAAGACAGATTTGAAAGACGCACTTTATGTGCACGCGCGCTTTGAAGATCTCAAGCAAGCAAGTGAGTCAAAGCATCGTGTGGATGAAGGGCAGTTAATAACCAATACGCATTTTACGACCAACGCTCGACAGTACGGCGAGTGTGTAGGACTGACGATGGTTGGATGGGAGTATCCAAATGAGAACGGGATGCGTGCCCGCATCGAGCGAGCGGGTGTACACCCACTGACCTGTCTCACGACACTTTCATCAGGAGAGAAGAAGCGCCTGCTCGATAAGCAGATTGTACTCTGTAGACAAGTGCAAACAGGATCACATCTTCTCGAAGAGAACGGTGTATCCCCAAAGAAGATCCCCGGGGTGCTCTCTGAGGCAAGCAACCTTTGTGTCCCATGGGATGCATAAAAAGAGCGACGCTTTCGCGCCGCTGAATTGTCACCAAAGATTGAATGGCCCAAGCCAAGAAGTGTGCGACATGCTCGCCGCCTGCTTCTTTTTGGTTGGAGGGGCGTACAAACCAATGTAGCTTCGAGGGAAGTTCACCTGCTTGCGACTTTGTGCGGCTTCACGCCTTCTCCTGCAGGTGTCTTGTGTAGACTGGCGGAATCTCCGCCGCATCGCGCCGCGGGTCGTGTTTTTCTTCATCGATAGGCTCCTTTCTTACTGGGGAGCACGGTACTATGGATTCCTGGTGTGTCAACTATCCTGAATGATGATTTGACCATTCCGGGCGTTTGCGTCATCATGGGTCTATGAAAGATATTATATTGTACATAGTGGTTTTTATTATCGGATTAGTTGCAGGAGCAGGTGTACTTAGTACATGGAATGCATCAACCGCTGCTGATGATCAAGATATTCGCGCAGAGGAGCAAGGGGTGGGCAGTGACGTACCTACTGAGAAAACACCCGAGCAGGTAGTTGTGACGGAAAATCAAGTGACCACCATACCATCAGAAGGAGAGACCTTTGTCTCCGTTACAGGCCAGGCGGCAGGAGATTCGGTCCTTGTGGAGGAAGTATCTCTGGAGCAGAGTGGGTGGATAGTCATTCACGAACTTATTGAGGGAAACATGGCGAATGCACTCGGTGCAGTGCGCCGTGATGCCGGGATGCACAGTGATGTGATTGTACCTCTTCTACGTGCTACCGAAACAGGAAAATCATACGCAGTAGTTTTGTACGCAGACAACGGAAATGGCGTCTTTGATATCAACGCGGATGTGCCGGTTGTTGACCAGTTCGGGGAAGCTGCAATCGCTGAATTCATAACTCGATAATTATATGCACGTTTTTGCTGATCCTACACTCCTTATCTTCGGTAAACTGGCGCTCGCAGCTCTTATGGGCATGCTTATCGGCACTGAGCGCGCGATGGTAGGGAAGCGTGCTGGCACGAGGACCTTTGCGCTCGTGGCGCTCGGCTCGGCTCTTTTTGTCATTGTGTCGACCCAGGTCACGTCAGAATATTTAGGCATTGTAAACTTCGACCCCATGCGCGTAGCGGCGGGCATCGTTGCGGGTATAGGTTTCATTGGAGCAGGACTTATTATCTTTCGAGACGATGCACTTCGTGGACTTACAACCGCAGCTAGTCTTTGGGTTGCAGCTGCTGTGGGTATAGCCGTAGGCTACGGTCTCTACGCCATCGCACTGTTCACTACATTGATAGTACTCTTCATCTTCACGGTCTTGTGGCGAATCGAAAACCTTGCGAAGAGTTGGTTTGAGAGTATTCAGCCTGTTCGTGTGACAGATGATGCAGACGAGGATAGGGATGGCGACAGTATTCCTGATAGTGAAGAAAAGCACGCAATGAACACTATCTAGGCGTGATATACTCCAATCATGTCCGACTTTTACAACCCAATTCGAGGGGCTGCGTGGAATTATGGCGGCAAGAACTGGCGTCTCTCTCGTTCCAAAATTGATCTATTCCAGGAGTGTCCACGGTGCTTCTATGTAGATAATAAGCTCGGGACTAAACGACCGCCAGGATTTCCCTTCAATATTAACTCCGCAGTCGACGCTTTGCTTAAGAAAGAATTTGATATACACCGCGCAGGGAAGACGGCACACCCGCTTATGGAGCAATATGGGGTAGATGCGGTACCCTTCGAGCACCCTGAGATGGATACGTGGAGAGAGAACTTCGAGGGTATACAAGTAAAACATGAACCAACTGGGTTTACCGTGTCAGGCGCGGTGGATGATATCTGGACGACCCCATCAGGCGACTTAATTATCGTGGACTACAAGTCCACTAGTAAAGATGAGAAAATAGAGGCGCTTGATAAGGATTGGCACATAGGCTACAAGAGGCAGATGGAAGTATACCAGTGGCTTTTGCGGAAGCGTGGATTCTCTGTTTCTGATATCGGATACTTTGTGTATGCAAATGCATCAAAAGATGAAGAGTCATTTGACGGGAAATTGATATTTGATGTCACACTTGTCCCATATGAAGGGAATGGCGATTGGATTGAAGATGCGCTGCTTAAAATCAAGGAAGCACTTGATCACAGTCTTGCCCCCCCAGCTAGTGAGGGTTGTGACTACTGTCGTTATCGAGATGCCGCTGGCAAGGCGCTTCAAAAGAACAAGCGAGAATATGATGAACAACAAGCGCAAGGAAAGCTTCTCTAGCCGTGTCTATGCGGTGGTACGCACTATCCCAAAAGGGAAGACGTTGAGTTATGCTGAAGTGGCAAAAATGGCAGGGTCGCCAAAAGCTGCCCGCGCTGTAGGAAATATTCTAAACAAAAATTACGATTCCGGCATTCCATGTCATCGTGTCGTTCGTTCGGACGGTAGTACCGGCGGGTATAACCGCGGAGAAAAAAGGAAGCAGGAAATCTTAAAAAATGAGGGTGTGGTGGCATAGGGGACAAGTCTGGGGGCCGTTGACTTTTCTGGGATGTATTTCATCTCTTCGCGATCACGCCGGTAATTTTTAATGGGAAAACCGAAGACGCCCAGTACCTCTAGAGGTACACAGACTTGCCTCCGTCCCAGTGATGCGGTATAGTGCTCGCCATGACAGAGCTTGCCGTACAAGAGCGAGGAGGGAAAAAACCAGCGTCTCTACGCGCGGCGGGGCTTTTGCCCGGAGTCTTCTATGGTCCCAAGGAAGAGTCTCAACCAATCGCTCTCGATGCGAAGATTTTTGAGAAATTGTGGCGCGAAGTTGGAAGCTCATCAATCATCGTTCTCAAAGGTCTCGGAGAAGATAAAGAGGTATTGATACATGACGTTGACGTACATCCGGTGACCGAACACCCACAACACGTAGATTTTTACGTTATTGAGCGTGGCAAGAAGATTGAGGTCTCCGTACCACTTGAATTCATCGGAGAAGCCCCAGCTGAAAAGGCTGGAGGAGTTGTCGTCAAGGTACTTCACGAGGTGGAAATCAGTGTCCGCCCAAGTGAGCTTCCACAACACTTTGATGTTGATGTGTCGGCACTTGCTCATGTCGGTGACCACATCACTGTGGGTTCAATTAAGCTTCCTGAGAGCGCCGAGTGGATTACTGATCCTGAAGAGGCCATTGTGTCTGTAAAGGAGCAGAAGCAGGAGAAGGAGGAGGCACCAGTTGCCGCAGAAGAAGCGCCGGCAGTAGATGGCGAGGAAGAAAAGAAAGAAGAATCTTCCGAATAGTGTTCTCAGTTAGATTTGATTTGGTATACTCTAGCAATGCGTTGGAGTTTTTTTCTTATTGCACTGGTTCTCATCGTCCCCACGTTCTCGTTTGCGCAAGCCGCACTCGATGAGCAGAAAGAGAAACTCAAAGCGGAGCTTGCGGCTATCGAGGCAGACATCGAGGCCAAACGAGGAGTGCTTTCTGAGAAACAGCGTGAGCGCACGACGCTCGAGCGTGATATTAGCGTACTCGATGCACAAATCTCCAAGGCTCAGCTTTCGATTAAACATCGTGACCTAACGCTCTCCCAGATCAAAAATGATATAGGCAACAAGCAACAGGCAATTGACGCGCTTGATCAAAAGGTCCTGCGCAGTGAAGCGTCAATCGCGCAGCTTATCCGACGTACGCGAGAGATTGATGAGCTCAGTCTTTTGGAGCTCGCATTGCGCGGCGATCTAAACGATCTTTTTTCTGACCTTGATTCCTTTGATGCCATCAAAGAAAAGATGAGTGTATCTTTTCAGGAAATAGCTACGTTACGTGCCGATCTTTCTCAGCGCCAATCAGTCCTACAAGGACAACATGAGGAGGAAGCAGAGTTGCGGCAGATTCAAGTGCTCGAAAAGCAAAAAGTCGAACAGCGAGAGCGCGAGAAACTCCAAATTCTTACCGTGACAAAAGGGGAAGAAAAAGAATATCAGGAACTCATTGCAGAACGAGAAAAGACTGCTGCAGAAATACGGAGTGCGCTTTTCTCGCTACGTGACTCGGCTGCGATTCCTTTCGGAGATGCGTACACGTACGCGGTGGCCGCAAGTAAATCGACCGGTGTGCGTCCGGCACTTATTCTTGCCATTCTCCGGCAAGAGACAAACCTTGGAGAAAATGTAGGCCAATGTCTCCTTACTAACTCTCCAAACAAGGGTGATGGAAAGGGGAAAAATACGGGAAGAGCTTTCAGTCAGGTTATGAAGGGGACGCGCGATGTAGATCCCTTCATGCAAATTACCGCTGAACTTGGATTTGATCCGTATAGCATGGTGGTCTCCTGTCCTCCTGGGTACGGATACGGTGGTGCGATGGGTCCTTCACAGTTTATCCCCTCAACATGGATTTTGTACAAAGACAGACTTGCGCGTGCGACAGGACAGAACCCACCTAATCCATGGGATGCACGTACTGCAATCTTTGCCACGGGAATGCTTATGGAGGACAACGGAGCAGGGGCAGGTACGCGCGCATCAGAGCGCCTAGCCGCGCTACGCTACTTCGCTGGCTGGGGTAATGCAAGCAAGCCGCAGTATGCTTTTTACGGCGATAGTGTTATGGAATTTGCAGATGAGTTCCAGCGTCAAATTGATATCTTGGAGAGATAGGTATGTCTGAACACCATGCATATGTATGTGAGGGAATTGATGACACAGCCCTGCGCGCGTGGCTCAGTGATTCAGGAGTGACCATTGAAGGAAACCCAGATATACACAGATGGGATTTTCAGATGCTCAAAGTAGATGATGCCCGTGCCATCCGCATGCGCGCCGCACAAAAACCTCTAGGGGAGAGACAGTACTTCCTTATGGTATGTGCAGGTATTACTGCGGAGGCACAGAATGCACTCCTTAAGTCGCTTGAAGAACCACAGGGAAGAACCACTTTTCTCATAGCGCTCGCAAGTATTCACAGTTTACTGCCTACGGTACGATCTCGTATCGAAGTCATCCCTTCGGGAGGTGAGCGCGGGACGGCACCCGCGGTGAGCTTTATTCGCGCAACACCTGAGGAGCGATTGGAAAAAATCAAAGAAATGCTCCCCAAAGAAGCCGATGAACGCGATATGAGGGCGATTATGGGGTTCCTTGTGATGCTCGAAGAGCGGCTTGGGAAGATGTCTCCTGACCTGCACCGCAGCGAAGCCCTGCGGGCATTGTATGCGGCCAAGAAAGGTATACTTGCCTCGACAGGATCACCAAAAATACTTCTTGAATCTTTGGCATTATTGGTGCCCGGAGTGTAGATAGTAGGGCTCCAAAATGTGTTATAGTGCCTGCATGTCACTCGCGCAGGATCTACAGCAACGAGGCTTTGTACATCAGTTTTCAGGAGAGTCTCTTGAGGCGATTCTCGATGGAGAGAAGCGGGTGTTCTATCTCGGAGTAGACCCCACGGCTACATCCTTAACCATAGGAAACCTGGCATCGTACATGCTTGCGCGACATCTTGTGGATGCAGGGCATACACCTATCCTGCTTGTCGGCGGAGGTACGGGAATGATCGGGGATCCGGGAGGGAAGTCATCAGAGAGAACACTGCTCGATCAAGCTGTGCTTGAGGAAAACATAATAAGCATCACTGCACAGGTAGAAAAAATACTTGGCATCGATGGCGTGCGGGTGGTCAACAATGCTGATTGGCTTTCTCAACTTAACTTGATTGAGTTTCTGCGAGACGTCGGTAAGCACTTCACGGTCAACAGCATGATCAAAAAAGAAATTGTGAAGACGCGACTTGATGCAGAATCTCCGATGTCGTATACGGAATTTACCTATTCACTCTTGCAAGCATATGATTTCGCCCATCTCTTTCGTGGGTATGGTTGTACGCTTCAGATTGCAGGATCAGATCAGTGGACCAACATTCTTGCGGGCATCGAGTACATACGAAAGACAGAGAACAAGGAAGTCTACGGACTGACCAATCCTATTATTGTAAACCCCAAGACAGGCAAAAAGTTCGGTAAGTCTGAAGAGGGTGCCCTTTGGCTTGATTCTGAGCAGACCTCGCCATATGCACTCTATCAATATCTACGTAATATTGATGACGAATCAGTCGAACAATTGCTCAATATTTACACTCTAAGAACAATCGATGGCATCAGTGCTCTTGTGGCTGAGTCTCAAGGAAGTGCAGGTTCACGCATTGCCCAGAAGGCCCTCGCGCGCGATGTCGTGTCATTTGTGCACGGTGTACCTCATGCAGATGCAGCAGAACGTGTTTCAGACGTACTCTTCAGTGGTGACCTTGGTACGCTAACTCCTGTGGAGCGTGATATGTTGATAAGCTCGGCACCGCACTACAAAGCGCAGGAAGGGGAGCAGCTCATCGATGTCTTAGTCGGGAGCGGACTCGCGAGTTCCAAGCGAGAAGCTCGACAATTTCTTATTGAAGGGGCGGTATCCGTGAGTGGCAAGCATGTGAAAGAAGATGCGGTGATTGGTGTGGCGGACTTTGATGGGGGATTGGCGCTCATGCGTCGTGGTAAACGCAACGTTTGTATCTTGATGTTAGGATAATTATATGAAAATCGTACTAACAGGAGGCGGTTCTGGGGGGCATTTCTATCCACTTATCGCAGTTGCCGAGCAGATCCATGAGGAAGTCCTTGAGCGCAATCTGCTTGAGCCAAAGTTGATTTATCTTGGACCGAAGCCTTTCGATAGTACGGCACTTCTTGAGCAAGACATTATGCATG
>Ga0066639_10003503_pt1 | contig 13577 bp, 16 predicted proteins | sample CryGeyCG2114_010_2_FD_59504 | JGI IMG/M metagenome (GOLD analysis project Ga0066639, IMG submission 59504) | Groundwater microbial communities from aquifer - Crystal Geyser CG10_big_fil_rev_8/21/14_0.10 | ecosystem: Environmental > Aquatic > Deep subsurface > Groundwater | place: USA: Utah...
TGAAATGATTGGCTGGAGTTCTGATTTAAGAAGCGCAACTGAAGGAAGAGGCGTTTCTAGTTTGATTGATCAAAATTTCAAAATTCTTCCAAGAGAAATGCAGGAAAATGTTATTAAGAAGATTAGAAGTAGAAAGGGCTTGGCTGAGAATCAGTAAATGGGTTCAGGTCATGGACGTGGCGGAAGAAAAGACGCTTCTTATGATTCTACCTGGCAAGTTAAAAGGGCTAAAGAAATTCTAGAAGCAATCGATGGAAAATTGTCGGACCCTGAAGACGAATTAGATTCGATTTATCTTGAAGCTGTTGTTCAATTTAAGTCTAGAGATAATAGGGGTGCTCAAAAAACGCTAAGAAGATTAGCAACAATAAACCCATATTATAATCCTCGTAAAAGAGGTTTTGTGCTTAAGGATTCTGTTTCTCCAGTAGATGAAAGAGGAGCTAACTTCCAAAAAGGAAGAAATATTGTGGACGCTACTAGACAAGATGTTCTTCTTACAATTGAACGTATGTATTCTAGTTTGAATTCTCATTATAATGTGCCTGCTTAATATTATTTAATGTTAAATAACTTTATTTAATCTATTATTATGGGTTTTGTCGTTGTTGATATAGAAAGCTTTATTAAGATTGATTAACTCTAAATAACATAAATAAGAGAGGAAGATGGCGTTAAAAACATTCAATTTAGATGCGAAGGTGTATGGTGAGTTTTCTAAGCATTGTAAGAAGCGTGGAATAAGTATGTCTAAGAGGGTTGAGAATTTTATTAAACAAGAAATGATTAGAATTAAGTCTGGAGATTTAGATGAGTTTAAATTGGAAATTGAAAAAGACACCAGGCCTAAGATGATTTTGCCTTCTCCGAAGTTAAGCGATGAACACCCAATGGGAAAGTATTGCTAAGGTTTAAAAGACTACTTTTTCTCGAGATTTTATGGAACTATTTGAAATGTTACTCGGCGAAAGAATAAGAAATGCCCTATTAGTGGGAGCTAGAACAAAAAGAGAGATTTCTCAGGTGACTGGTCTTGAATATCAAGTAGTAAGATATTGGACGAATAAGTTAGATATACCAACTAAAGGGTCGAAAGAAATTAAACTTGAAGAACTAGAGGATTTGCTAATCAATGGAAGAGTATCCGATAAACGTGAATGTACGAGAATACTTAAAATTACATAAGCATATGCCTCTAGATTGATGAAGGAAATTGGCGCCCAATTTATTAGAGGGAACCAGAAAAGAAAACCGGCTAGAAAAGAATATCTGGATAGAATGATAGAGGAAGGCATGACTCTTACTGAGATGGCTGAAGCTGCTTAATTTTATTATTTTGAATAGCAAAGTTTAAAAACCCAAAAAAACAATACAACAACATGGCGAAAGAAAAACCAGTATTGAATGTTGCTTTTGTTGGTCACGTTGACCACGGAAAGTCGACTACAATTGGAAGATTAATGTTCGATAGCGGAGCATTGCCTGCTCAGGAGCTTGAAAAACTTAAGAAACTTGCTCAAGAAAAAGGTAAAGTTGGATTCGAATTTGCATATGTAATGGACAAATTTAAGGAAGAGAGAGAAAGAGGAGTTACAATTGACTTATCTTATCAGAAAGTTATTACTCCTAAGAGAGAAGTTACAATAATTGATGCACCTGGACACAAAGATTTTATTAAGAATATGATTACTGGAGCTTCACAAGCTGATGCTGCATTTCTTGTCGTAGCTGCTAAAGAAGGAGTTCAACCTCAGACTAAAGAACACTTATGGCTATTGAAGACAATGGGCGTTGGAGAGGTTTGTGTATTAGTTAACAAGATGGACACTGTGGAATATAAAGAAGATGCTTATAATAGAGTTAAAGAAGAATTAAGCACTTTGCTTAAGACTGCAGGATATAAGCCTGATACGATGACATTTATTGCTGCTTCGGGGTTCCTTGGAGATAATGTTTTTAAGAAGTCTGATAAGATGTCATGGTATAAAGGGCCAACTGTTTATGAGCAGTTAGATTTATTCAAAGAACCTGAAAAACCAACAAATCTTCCATTGAGATTGCCTTTACAAGATGTTTATGATATAACTGGGATTGGAACAGTTCCTGTGGGAAAAATTATAAGTGGTGTTATGAAAATCGGACAGAAAGTAATCGCCTTGCCTGGAAGATCAGGAGTAGGAATTCAAGGAGAAGTAAGAAGTATTGAAGCACACCATGAACAAATGCAACAGGCACAAGCTGGAGATAATGTTGGAATTAACATCAGAGGAATAGGCAAGAAAGATGTAGCAAGAGGAGATGTTATATGTGATGCATCTAGTCCTGCTAAAATGGTTGCAGAGTTTACTGCACAGATAGCTATAATTGATCATCCAACTGTGATTGCTAAAGGGTATACTCCTGTATTTCACGTTCACACAGCTCAGGTTCCTTGTCAGTTTGTTGAACTTATAGAAGTTAACAGAGCTGGACAGACAATGCCGAACCCTGATTTCATTAAGACTGGAGATGTTGCTAAGGTAAAAATAAAACCTATTGGAAATCTTGTTTTAGACACTAATGCTGAAAATCCTCACATGGCTAGATTTGCTATAAGAGATGCTGGAAAGACAGTCGGTGCTGGTGTTTGTATAAGCATTGTCGAAAAGAAGCTTTAAATCTTCTATTTTTTAACTTAAATATAGCAATAATTATAAACTATCTAATTGGTTTATTTTTATGAACATAAAAGAGATGAATAGACACGAGATTGAAAAGAAGTTGGAAGGGATGGGCGAATATGTTCAAATGGACTATCTTCAAAGGGCACTGAAATCTAATATTGATTTTGATACGAAAAAATTTGTTCAGATTAGACTTGCAAAAATATATGAATCAAGAAATATGTTTTTGGAATCTGCAAAACTTATAAAAAATTCTGCGGAAATAAATACAACATTCAAGGGGAAAATTGAGGACTATATGAAGTCTGTTGAACTTTTTATAAGAGCCGGAAGTTTTGAAGAAGCAGATGAAGTTTTTAAGAGGGCACTTGCGTGCGGAAATGTGAATGAAAAAAATGAAATTAAAAAGAATCTTAAAACTCATTATTTTAACCAAGCATTGCATTACTTAAAACAGGATAAAAGAAATCAGGCAAAAAAAACTTATGAAAGAATTTTAACCCTTGAGCTTAGTAAGGATGAAAAAAATGATGTGCAGGACAAGCTTCTTAATCTTTACAACAAACTTGGGTTCGTTAGAGAGTATAGAACATTAAACAATTCTAGATAAAAATAAAAGGCCCTTTTGTTCGGGCCAGAAATTAAATTAAGTCTGAGGAATCCAAATCCCCACAAAGTTCTTCAAACAGATTTTCGTCTGCATGATTTGAATCTTCATGGTCCGAAGAATTATCTTCGACAGCCATAGCTTCTTCTTTAATCACCATCTTTTTTAATTAATCGTAGAGATATACTGAGGTATATAAATGTTTGGCAACTTTTTAAGTAGTTTTTATCGACGAGAAAAGTTTATATAGTCCAAATATTTTTGTTTGTTACTATTTTCATTCGGTGTAAATTTTTATAAAATCAGGTTTGCATACTTTAATAGGAATTAATTTGGTTGGAAATCCAAAGATTTAAATACATTCTTTTTTAACCCCTTGAGTAGAAAGAATTGCATTCACGTTCACTTTCACGTTCACGATCATAAGGCTTTAATTTTTTAGCCTCGGAAGAGAAATTAGTTATTCTTTCTAAGTAATAAGATGGCAAAAATAAGTCCGGTATCGATAAAGTACATGATTCATGCGAATTTTAGAGCCGAAGGTCCAGTTGAAAAACCAGATGTGATTGGGGCTATCTTTGGACAGACTGAAGGTCTTCTTGGAGCTGAGATGGAAATGAGAGAGTTGCAGAAAGATGGGAAAATTGGAAGAATTGAAGTTGAACTTGAAATAGTCGACGGAAAATCTGTTGGAGAGATAAAAGTTCCTAGCGCATTAGATAAAAGTGAGACTACTATAATTGCAGCTACCCTTGAGACTATAGATAGAATAGGTCCTACTGAAGCGATAGTTGAAATTACTAAAGTTGAAGATGTTAGGGGAAATAAAAGAGATTACATAATACAAAGAGCGAAGAAACTTCTTGAAGGGATTGAAAGCTCTAGTGATATGGGTGAGATGGCAAAAACGCTAAAAGATGAGTCTAGGGCAGATAAGATACAGGAATATGGAGAGGAAAGACTTCCGGCAGGAGACTTATCAGGAAATGAAGTAATTGTTGTTGAAGGTCGAGCAGACGTTGTGAATCTTTTGAAAAACAGAATTAATAATGTTATAGGAATGATGGGTGTTAGAATGCCAAGAGAAATCTCTAAACTGGGCAATGAAAAAGAATTAACCCTCTTTGTGGATGGAGATAGAGGAGGAAAATTAATCGCAAATAATGTTATCAACAATGCTAAAATTGTATATATTGCGGTTGCTCCGGATGGAAAAGAAGTTGAAGAACTTGAAGGCAAGGAAATATTACAAAGTCTTAGAAAAAAGGTTTCTGTTAATGAGTATTTGAGAAGAAATGGTCGATTAGATGAAGGGGAAGAAAATATTGAAATAGATCCAATAGAAGCTAAAAGGGTGATGAAAGAAAAATATAAAGAAATTGAAGGTAGCAAGAAAGCTCTATTTCTTGATTCTGGATTTGCTATTGCAAGAGAAGTTTCCTCAAGAGAAGTTTCCAGCGCCTTGAGAAAAAGCAGAAAACAAATTGCAGTGGTTATAATTGATGGAATTGCTCCTGGTGCAGTTATTGAGGCTTGTGATGAGAAAGGCGTTAAATTTTTAGGCGCTAAAAATTTCTCTTCAGTGAAAGATGCGAAAGTTGAGTTAATTAGTTTGTAAGCAACTTTTAAATATACATTTTAACTGATTGTTTTATGGAAAGAGATAAAAGAATTTTGCTATCTGCTGTTGTTATTACTATTATTGTTTTTGCGGGCATCTATTTAATATTTAGTCCTGCGAAATGTTTTGATTATGCTTGTTTTCAGTCTAAAATGAATGATTGTTCTCCTGCGAAATATGTAAACGAGGAAAAAGAAGCTTCTTGGGGTTACTATGTTGTTGGACCTACAAATGATGAATGTAAAATAAAAGTTACTCTTCTTATGGCTAAAGGAGGAGATTTGAGCTTGAAAGAATTTGAAGGACATTCGATGGACTGCTTTTATCCAAGAGGAGTCTCTGCTTATCCAGATAAAGATTTGTTTAAATGTCATGGGGATTTGAAAGAGGACTTACAGCAAAGGATTATACAAAAACTTCATGAATATATCGTTGAGAATATTGGTGATTTGAAGATTGCCTTGACTAGTTGAAGAGTTTAGTATTGTTTATAATCATGTCAATTAAAATCGGTCCTGCGGGTCTTGGGAGTGTCAAGACTGCTCTAAAACAACTTGAAGAGTATCATAGACTTGGATTTAAGGCGTGTGAAATTGCTTTTACTTATAGTGTTTATATTAAAAATGAGAAAGATGCAAAGGAAATTGGGAAGAAGGCTAAAGAACTTGGGATCAGCCTGAGCATACATGCCCCTTACTTTGTAAATTTAAATTCTGAAGATAAGGAAAAAAGAGAAGCAAGTAAGAAGAGAATATTGAGTTGTTGTGAAGTTGGAGATTGGCTTGGAGCTAAGGGAGTCGTATTCCATCCAGGTTATTATGGTAAAGACAGGAATGGAGCTTATGATAATATTAGAGATGAGATTAAGGATATGCTTGTAATTATTAAAAAGAGGGGCTGGAGTGTTGAATTATACCCTGAAACGATGGGGAAGATAAATGTTTTTGGAAGCATTGAAGAGATTGCTGGATTAATGAAAGATACTGGATGTGGGGCATGTATTGACTTTGCACATATTCTGGCCAGAGACAAGAAAGTAGATTATGTCAAAGTTAAGAACTTATTTAAGAATGAGAAATGGCATTGTCATTTTTCTGGAATTGTATATGGAGATAAAGGTGAAAAAAACCATAAGACTACAGAGAAAAAAGAATGGCAAGAGTTGTTTGAAAATCTTCCTAGCGGTAAGGAGATAGTAATAATTAATGAAAGCCCTACAATGTTTGATGATTGTTTGGAAGGTATAAAGATTGCGGAAAAATTTAATCTTTAATATTTGATAATTCTTTTTGTCTTTCTATTTCGCTTAATTTTGACCTTGCCCTTAAAGGATTTACCTTACACATGTTAAGTATACCAAGAATTTTCCTTATTGTCTCCTCATAGGTTTCTCTCTTATATGCTTTTAAATTGTCCAAACGAGATTTGGTTTGCCTTGTTAACTTGATGGTCGTTATTCCTTCAGATTTCTGTTTTTCCGTCGCTGTCATGTAAGTATCTTAGGGTATACCATTTATATAGTTTGTGGTTATTTGTTACTACATAATATAGACAACTATGTTGTCACCATAAAGTTTATAAACGACTTATTTGTTGCATTAGTAATTAAATAAAATGGAGACCATAATGAAAGCTAGAAAGTTTTTAGCTTCACTTGTCGCAGTTTTTGTGTTAGCACTTGTGCTATCACAAAGCGTATCTGCAGAAACGTTTGCTAATATAACCAGTATCTATGTAGATGGTGTTAATTACGACTTTACAAGTGGACAGGACATCGGTATAGAAGCCGGTGCGGTAGTCCCTATACAAGTTGTCTTTACAGCCAATATGGATGCAAGAGATGTTAGGGTTACAGCCAGAATACGTGGCTCTGCAGGTGTTGATGACTCAAGTGAGTTATTTGCAATTATTGCAGGTAATGAATATAGGAAAACTCTATACGTAGAGCTACCAAGAGACATCGACCCTAGCGAAAGAGTTATCGTACAGGTTGAACTAGAGAAACAAGATGGACAGCTCGGAACTTGGCAAAAAGTTTATTTTGAAGTTCAGAGAAAGTCATATAACCTTGAAATCTTGTCTGTCGATTCAGTGTCTGACGAAGTTTCTGCTGGAGACGTGTTTGCTCTAGATGTTGTCTTGAAAAACATAGGTTTTGAACCTACAAAGGACAACTATATTGAAGCATTTATTCCAGAACTAGGCGCAAGATCCAGAGTCTACTTTGGTGATTTGTCTGAAATAGACCAGCCTATAAGGCAGGGAAGTTCAGATAGATTGAACAAGGAAGACACAGCCCAAGGAAGGATTTATTTGAAAATACCTTCAAATGCAGCTGCTGGAGTCTACGACGTTGAGTTAACTGCATACAACAATGACGCAGAAACAACTACTGTTAAAAGAATAGTAGTTACATCTGGAGTCAAAAGTAGTGTCTTCTCAACTCTTGATACCAAGAAATTTGGTGTTAATGAAATGGGAGAATATACCATGACTATAGTGAATGCTGGTAACAGCATACAAATCTATACCTTGGTTATTGACGCTGATGCGGGTCTTAACGTAAACCTTGACGAAACAATGGTTGCTGTTCCAGCGGGATCAAGCAAAATTGTTAAGTTGACTGCAAATGCTGGTAAAGAAGGAACGTACAACTTCGCGGTTAACGTACACAGCGACGGTGAACTTGTCCAACAGGAAGGATTCATTGCTAAAGTGGAAGGAAGTTCAGCTATTTCAAGCGGAAATGCAGCTGTTGTTCTTACCATAATTTTGGCGATAATCTTTATCGTTCTATTGGTAGTTCTTATTGTACTACTAACAAGAAAGCCTGTGACAAAAGAAGAATTTGGGGAAAGTTACTACTAAATTTATTTTTTATTTTTTATAGTACTTTCTCTTTTTTTCCCGAAGGGGAAAAGAGCGTGTGATAATTAATCTAGTTTCATACTTAGTACTTTAGAAATACCTTCATGCATGCTGACTCCGTATAAGACATTAGAATCAGTTATTATTGCATCGTTGTGTGTTATTACAATATACTGCCCATTCTTCATGTATTGCCTTAGTAAAGCTGAAAGACGCAGGGAATTTCTCTTATCTAAGGCTGCGTCAATTTCGTCAAAAATATAAAAGTGATAGGGTTTGTATTCTTGTATAGCGAACAACAAAGAGATTGCAACCATTGTCTGCTCTCCGCCTGAAAGAGAAGTGATGTCAAAGTATTTTCCTTTTGCCATTTTTATCGCGATATCTATTCCCCCTTCAAAGGGATTCTCTTTGTTTTCAAGCTCCAAATAAGCTCTGCCCTTTGTGTACAATCTTGAAAAATTCTCGCTGAACAAATCGCTTATTGCAGTAAATGTTCTCATGAAAGTTTTCTTCTTCTTCTTGTCAATCTCTTCGATTATCTTTAGCACTTCTATTTTTTCCCTTTCTATATAATCAGACCTTTCCTTTACCTTATCGTATTTCTCTTTTAATTGATCGTAGACTTCTAAAGCCCGTAAATTTATTGAACCTATCATATTCAAGGAATCTTGGGCTTTTACTAACTTGTCTTCTAAAACTGCCTGACTTGCTTTTATCAATTCCATTCCTGCAAATTCCTTGAGTTCCATTTCAATCGCTTCTTTTTGAGCATCTAATTGGGCATTTCCCACCTTGAGATAATTTGTCTGGTCATCTATCTGACTCCAACTTGTTCTTAACTCAGAAGATTTAAACCCTATATCCTTTACTTTTTCCTGAATTTCATCTCTGTCCTTGAATAACTGTTTAAATTTTTCAGTTAGCTTCTTTTCTTCATCCTCTTTCTTTTCGAGAAGTTCTGATTTTTCTTCAAATGAAGAAGAAAGGTCATCTATGCTCTCCTCTGTTGAATTTAAATCCTTTAGACTATTTTTTATTACTTCGTGCATTCTTTCTAGTTCTCTTTCTTTAAAGGATAATGAGGCATCAACATTTTCTTCAGTTCTAGATGATATTTCTTCTATCTCTCTAAGTTTGTCTGAATAGTCTTGTTCTATTCTTGATGCATCGAAAGTTTTTGCTTCCAAGGATTCCCTCTTTTTATCAAATTCTAAAACCTCTTTCTTTAACAAATCTTGTTGCTCGAGTATTTTCTTGATATATGCTTTTTTCTCTTCAATGGACTTATGTCTTGCAAGTTCTTTTTCGGATACTGAAATGTTTTCTTTTAATTCCCTAATTTTTTCCTGTAAAGAAACCCTTGATTTTTTTATTTCTATTAATTCTTGTTTTGAACTTTCTATTAACTCAGACGATTTTTTCTTTTTCAAATCGCAATCTTGAAAGACATGGTTTATATGCTCCTGAGTTATTTTTGTCTGACACAATGGACAGAGGTCAATTTCATTTACTTTTTCTTTTATTTTTTCTGCTTCTTGAATCTGAGATTCGGCTATAGATAGAATTTTCTCGTTCTTTATTTCTGACTCTCCAAATGCATCGAGAGATAATACTAATTTATCAAGCTCTGCTGATAGAACTTTTGCTGATTCTCTGCACTGCTTTTCGTCTTTATACTTCAGTTCTAAAGAAAGTTCATCCAATTTTTCAAGAGTTGATTCTGATTCATTGTTCAAAACAGCAAGCTGATTCTCTTTGTCCTTTAGTCTTTCCTTTAAAGCTGAGAGTTGGGTCTTTAGTGTATAAACAGTTTTTTTCTGTTCCTGTATTTCGGATAATTCCTGTTTTTTCTTTTTTATCTCCTCTTGTTTTTTAGCCATTAATGGCGACTTATTTCTTAAATCAGAAATTTCTCTCTCAAAATCAGGAATAGATTTCTTCAACTGATTAATTCTGTTTTCAATTTCAACCCTTCTGTTTTCGTGATTTTCCTTTCTTACCCTAATTCCTTCAATATCTGCCTTGAGATTAGCGATTGAAGAATGAAGTGTTTCTTGCTCTATTCCAGTTGATTTCTGAATGTGTTTATTTATCTGATTAATTTTTTCATTTAATGAATCTATTTCTCTTTGTGCGTTTTCTGACTGTTCTTTGATTTTGTCTTTTTGTTTAATTTTCTCCTGGATTGAATTTTTTATTCCATCTAATTCTTTTTGTTTCTCTTCCAATTTTCTGTTTAAAATCGAGGCCTTGCATCTTTTAACAGTGCTCTCTAAAGATTTGAATCTCAAGGCATCTGCTCTTTCTCTCTCAAGATTTTTCATGAACGAAGTTCTTTCTCTCAAAATAGTGGATATTTCATTGAGTCTTTCTTCTGTTTTGTCTAATTCCTTAAGAGACTTTTCTTTTCTCATTTCATAAATAGATATTCCTGCAACTTCCTCAACTATTTTTCTTCTTTCTTCTGGATGGGCTTTAACAATTGCCTGAATATTTCCCTGGAGGATTATATTAAATCCATTGGGGTCTATGCCTGCCTGAGCAAGAGTTTCGAGAACCTCTCCTCTTGTCTTTACTTCATTATTTATTTTGTAAATACTCTGCCCATTTCTTCTCACTATTCTTGCTAATGCGACTTCTGGACTTGGCATAGCAAAAGTATTATTTGTATTATCGAAGACTAATTCAACTGAAGCTTCTTTTGCGGGCTTGGTATATTTAGAACCCATAAAAAGAAGGTTCTTTGACTTTTGAGCCCTCAAGGACTTTGCAGATAAACGACCTAGAACGAAACATAATGCGTCAGAGATGTTACTTTTTCCAGAGCCATTTGGACCTACAATCGTATTAATTCCGTTTCCAAAGGTTATCTCTGTTTTTGGGGCAAATGATTTAAATCCGTGAATAGTGAGTTTTTTTACGTGGGTCATGGAGAATATATTGTCTAAGGATATATAAAATTATTTAGGGTGGTTTTAGAAGTCTTTTAGGGTCTTTTGCTTCTTATCTGACGGACTTGGAAACATTGTTTTCCAGGTTGCCCATGATTTTCTGAATATGCCTGAATCTTTTAATTCCTTGCCATGTTCTTTTAGGAATTCTTTTGTTACAGGATCTGAAGGATATCCAGAACCGATATCTCCGTATTTTTGGTATTCTATTTTTAATTTTGTAACTTCCTCTTCTCTTTTTACTTTTGCAAGTATTGATGCTGCCGAAACAACAGGATGATTTGCGTCTGCTTTGTGTTCGCAAAAGATTTCCAAGTTATCTGGATGCTTTATGCATGAAATCATTTTGTTTTTCCATGCTAAAGTGTTAACAGATGGACAATCCACTACAACCTGTATTTTTTCTTTCTTATTATTCAGAGAATTAATTATTTCTGCAGACTTTATTGCTTCTAAAGTGTTGAGATTTACTGACGCAACTGCTTTATCTATTTCTTCTGGAGTTGATAAAAGAACCTTATGAGAGATAGTTGATTTTTCTATCAATTTTGAAATTCTAATTCTTTCACTATGTGCGAGGATTTTAGAATCTTTTGCGCCTAGTTTTTTCAGATTCTTCTCGTCTTTTTTTTCTATCAAAACGCCTGCAAGTATCATTGGACCGATTAATGGCCCTCTTCCAGCGTCATCTATTCCTAAGAGTAGCATGACTAATTATGTAAAATAAAGGATTTAAAGATTGTGCATAATATTTTAAATCTGTTAAGCAGTTAATTGTATGAACAAAAGAGCGTTTCTTGTTATCTTTATTGTAGTAATTTTCCTACCTTTTGCTAGAGGTCTTGATGACGGACTACTTATCAAAATAAATGGGATATATGAAAATATGTCTGGGCATTATGAGATAAATGGAGATGTTAGTTTTGTTCTCAAAGACAGAAATATTGGCTCTGCAGAAGCTAAAAGATATCCTTTTGGCAATTATGTAATTGTACTTGACTCTAATAAATTGGTAGATGTAGATGGTGTTGAATTGGAAGGAATGCTTGCTCACGAACTTGCGCATCTTGAAAGCTATTCTGAAATGAGCTTTCCCGGGTTTTTGCTCTTTGCCATAAAATATGGACTTTATTCGGATTTTCAAAGAGAGACTGAAAGAGAAACTGATATGAATGCAATAGATAAAGGGTTTGGGAAAGAATTGCTTGCATTTAGAGAATATAGGCTGAATACTGCAAGTGAAAAAGAAATTGAGATTTTGAAGAAGAATTATCTGAGCATTGAAGAGATTAAAGCGTTGATTAGATAAATTCAAGAATTTCAGGCAGTTCTGTTACATTGTCTTCTTCTGTGAAGTGGCCTTTGTCATGAAGAATAATTACTTTTGCGCCTAGTTTTTTCTTAAAAATGTTTTTGTGTAACAAGGGAACGTAGGGGTCATCGTCTGAAAGTATGCAGGTAAATTCAGTTCTTCCTTTTATCTTATCAAAATCTATAGATGTTTTAAGCCACGGCTCGGCTATTTTCTGTTCCTCTTTTGTCTCGAGATTTGTTAGATTAATCCATGGAGCCACAAAAATAACTTTTTTTGGTTTTCCATCTATTTTTTCTAAATATCTTAGAATAGTCTGACAACCAACGCTGTGCCCGATTAGATAAACGTTTTCTGGATTGGGGCATATCTTTTTAAGATTGCCAACCCATGATTTAATTTGTGGGTTATCTGTATCTGGCATCTCTGGAATTTCAACTGAAAATCCTTTTGATTCTAATTTTTCTTTAAGCCATGGATACCAATCAGAATCTGGATTTCCAGACCATCTGTGGATTAGAATTACTTTTTTCATAATTCTAAAGAATTGAATAACTATAAAAATATTTATGCATTGACATTAATAGACAATTTCCTATTGGATATCTCTTTTTCCTTGCATTTAAGTTTAAATTCTTCAAGACATGCTTGAGAACAACAGCCATTAAATTTTGTTTTACAGTCTCTGCAAATTGAAATTCGTTTATTACAAATTGCGTTTCTGCAGTTTTTGTATAAGTCACAGGAACTCTCGCAAGCAACGCATTTTTCCAATAAGGGTTGTTTTTGGTTTACTGGAGAAATAAGCCTATCGTCAAAAACAAAGCATTTTCCCTCCCATAATGTTTCTGGAAGTTTCTGACAGAAGGTTATTATGCCTCCTGAGATTTGAGAAACATCCTTGAAACCCTGTTCTATTAGATAGGCTGAAGCTTTTTCGCATCTGATTCCTCCTGTGCAATACATTACTATCTTTTTGTCTTTCTTATCTTTCAACATCTCTGCAACTTTAGGGAATTCCCTGAAAGTCTTTATGTCTGGGGTAATTGCATCCTTGAATTTTCCTATTTGAGATTCATAATTATTCCTTGCATCTAAAACGGTAATTTCTTCATTTTTATTGTATAAATCTAAAAACTCTTCTGGAGAAATATGCTTTCCTGTTTTTTTAACATCTAATGGAATATCTAAACGAATTATCTCCTTCTTTACCTTGACAACCATTCTTTCAAATGGCATTAATGAGCCAATTTCCTCCTTAAAAATTATGTCTGAGAAGAATTCATCTTTCTTCATTTCAGTCTTATATGCTTCTACTTGTTCTTGTGCCCCAGAAACAGAACCATTAATGCCTTCCTCGGCCAATAGGATTTTACCTTTTAATCCGATTGAATCACATATTTGCTTCTGCTTTTCTGCAATTTCATTTACGTTTTTCAGCGTTATGAACTTGTAGAACAATAGTGTGTGGATATTTTCCATTCTTAAGACAATAGCGGGGGCGGGATTTGAACCACGCGACCTCCGGGTTATGGGCCCGGTGAGCACTCCA
>Ga0066639_10003506_pt1 | contig 13569 bp, 11 predicted proteins | sample CryGeyCG2114_010_2_FD_59504 | JGI IMG/M metagenome (GOLD analysis project Ga0066639, IMG submission 59504) | Groundwater microbial communities from aquifer - Crystal Geyser CG10_big_fil_rev_8/21/14_0.10 | ecosystem: Environmental > Aquatic > Deep subsurface > Groundwater | place: USA: Utah...
AGAGGTTACCCATCCGCCGGTTACATAATTAAGACACGTTTCATACGCAGGGCTTGGAATGCCTGCGCAATCTCCTGTTTCAAATGAGTCAATAAATCCACCGGGTGGCTTATTGTCGGTTGTAAGGCTTTGTAGTCCTGAAACTCCTTCAACGATAAGGCGATTAATAAGAGCATTTGAGATAGCAGCGATATATTGGCTTAACTCTTTTGCATTTATGATGTAGTCAAGATCACTTCCAACTGCTTTACTTACAAGATTTGCTATTGTATCTCCTGGGGTAGTAATTTTACATGTGCCTGGTATATCGTTACCTTCTGCGTCTTTTGTACAGCTTTTTGTACTTAAGAACCCTCCACCTGCAATGCCTTCATTTTGAGCGGCAAGCGCAGCATCAATTCTTCGTTCAGTAAGTTCATCTTGTGCAAGAAATAAAGCACCATAATAATTATTTTGATATTGTAGAGAGCTTGCGTATGTAATCCATCCACCATTTCTGAAGTCACCATAGAAATTTTCAATATTATTTACTATCTGAGATAGCGTACAGCTCGCTCTTTGAGAAAATTTTGGAACGGGAAGGAGGGCAATTTGTACATTATAATTAAACGAATCACAAAGAAAACCAACACCGATTTCTTCAATAAAAATACCAAATGCTTGATCAGAAGCATCCTTTAAAAATGCGCTCCAGTCGGTAATAAATTGTGGTGTGCCACCACCTTGAATCCAGTTGATGATTTGATCCACCACCATATCAAGAAGTTGTTTTCGTAAAATTTCAACAAGACTTGCCAGTACCGTTCCGAGTATTGTTGTGCATGTTTCAGAAGATTGTTCTCCAGCGACCACTTGTGTACTACTTAAAATCTGAGAACTTTTTGTTTCAGTAACCGGAACAGAAGAGCTGATTACCGAACCAAGATCAATTTCTCCCGCTATTTCTCCACCGATATCTCCGATAAGTCCACCTAATGCACTCGTTAAATATCCGCCAACCTCACACGCAGCTTGAATAATTGCACCAGTACCACCAGATTCTTGTGCAGATGCGTGTTGTGGGAGCGCAAGAAGAGGAGAGAATACCATTACAGCGATTAAATATATCGGTAGCGTCTTTTTAAAAAGTGCGTACATATTATTCAATACCATATTTGTTTTTGGTTGCAATAAGTTCTATCTCAAAGAATTGTACTTTTTCTAACACATCAGGAAAAAGATGGAATGCAGTAATACCGGTTACAGGATCTGTTTTTGCATTGCCAATTGCAAAGAAAATATTTTGTTCAGTTGCTATTATTTCGATTTGCTTCTTATGAAGATTTTGTAGCACTTGAGGAACAGATAAATTTTTAAGCGATGTTACAAGTGTTCCTAGTATTTCTCCGGAAGTATAAAATTGAGCTAGCGGGTCAGTTGTTTTAACGGCAAGGAGACTTTTTCTTGTTGATTGGAAGAGTATGTCTAATTTTGAGAAATATGTTTTTATAGCTTTTTGAGATACATCGTTATCAATTATTAGGTCGGCTAGTGTAATAGTTGGCGCAAAGGAACCTATATCAAGCGAAGAATCTTTTAAAAGTTGTTCTACGAGTGTATCGGGATTTATTCCGTTGATAAATTGTTCTCCGTTTGCTATTGAAGGTCCTTTTGGATTTTTTTTAATTAGGTCCTCAGCTATTTTTTTTGCAAACTCAAGTGTTGCCCCTTCAGCTGAAGGCGTTCCCACTAAATGGTTTTGCGGGAGTGATTCAGATGCATTTGCTTGTTTGTCTGAGTGTAAAATATTTGTAGAAAGAGATGTATTTTTAGTTCGATTATCTTGAACATAAGCGAAAGAAATACCAACAAGAAGCGCAGTGACACCTACTGAAAGCAATAATATTTTTTTGATAGGAGAGCTCATGAGTACAAGGGTGATTACGCGTGTAGCAAAATAAAAAGAAGGTGTATCCTAGCTTTATTTTATTACACATACCCCCTAAAAACAAGAAACAAGTTGCTCAATTATGGGGAGAGAGAGGTTTTCAGGGCGTTCTCCTCCTGTGAGGTTAACCGTCATAAGTATTTTTACGATAGCGCCCTTTGTGTGATCAGGAAAACCTTCGGCGATATTGTTTAAAATTGTCTTTCGGGGTTGCTTAAAAAGAATTTTAATAAAAGAGTAATAGTTATCAGTTTTAGTTTCTGAGAATGTGCGATTATTTGTTTCAAGCAAGATGATTGCAGAGTCTACTTTTGGTGGAGGAGTGAAATCAGCCGGTTTAAGTGACGTGATGATTTTTGAATTAAACCAAATACCAAGCGCTGCGGAGAGGAGATTCATTCGTGGAGGTGAGGCGGTAATACGCAGCGCAACTTCGCGTTGAACCATAAAGACAGCCCGCGTGGGTTTTATGGGAAGTTCACTGAGTATTCTAAAAAGTTTACCGCTTATATAGTAAGGAATGTTGCCGACAACTTTGTAATTTGTAATTTGTAATTGGGGATTGGTAATTAAATGCGGAAGAAGTTTTAGAGCATCTCCTTCGATGATTTCTAATTTCGAATTATTAGTCTCTAATTTTTGTGTAAGTTCTTCAATTAAAGATGCATCTTTTTCTATAGCGATTAACTGAGCGCCTTTCTTTTTGCATTCGCGAACAAGGGGTATGGTTAGAGCTCCTTTGCCAGGACCAATCTCAATAATCGTTTCATTGGCTTGGACATGAAGCGCTGTAATTATTTTATGCACCGCATCTTTATTGTTTAAAAAATGTTGTCCTAAGCGAGGTTTTGTACTCATAGTTTGTTACGTTATAATTATGGCACAGATTATATGCTAAAAATTTTTCTCACAATTTTTTCGATAGTACTTATTCTTATAGTAGGGAGTGCGGTTTTTATTTCACTTACTCAAGCACCAGTAGAGACAGGGCTCAATGACTCATATGGTAACGTACCTCCTCGCGGAGATATAGTCCCTTCGCTTGGAAATGACGAGATAGTATTAGATTCTAGTTTCTCGCTCGGTGATTCTTATGATACATCATCAGATATTCAGGATCCTATTTTTACAACACCTGATTCTGTAATAGGCTTTCCTGATTTACAATTACCACTTGTCACAACGCCACCTCTCCCTACGGCGCCTCCTATTAAAACAGATGCACCAGTCATTCTTTCAGTAATTCCTTCAATTATTACAAATGTCTCTCAAGAGATCACGATTACGGGAGAGAATTTTTCAAATACTGGGAATACTATTTTTACTTCAAGCGAATCAGCGAAGGCATTCGTAAATCTTCCATCTCTAGATGGAAAAGATATCAACTTAACATTTCATTTCTCAGCAGGCGAAACTTTGAAGAAAGCTATTAGCGATGCTGCAACGCAATCATCATTAAGCTATACTGCAGTTGTAGCTTCTGTTGTTTCAAATATTAAGTTGAGTGTGAATGGACCAGTAGTGACACATGTTCCAGTAACGCTATTTGTAAGAAATAAAAACGGGGACAGTAATGTGGTAACACTTTCCATTGATATGGCTTCAGTTTTACAAAAATGAAAATGAAAAAAAATACTATCTTAAAAAATAGCTTTCAAATTGTTTTAGGAGTTTTTATGCTGTGGATTGTATTTTTTGGATTTACGGATATACGTAATAACGAAGCGCATGCTCAATTAGGAGAAACTCCTTATGGGGGACAAAACCTTTTTCAAATTACGTGCACGTGTAGTGCGAATACCTTAATTTTTCTTCAGGATTACTCATCTTCAAGTTTGCTTCGTTTAGTATATCAACCCGGCGTTTCCACTCTATATGATAATTATAATACGCTTGGCACCTATCTTCTCGGGAGTTATTTAGAAGGATCGGGTATTTGTGAAGTGGTGTCTGGGCCATCGTGTGTAGAGATAGCATCTGACGGAGAGATGGGATTCGCTCCTGGCACGGGAACATCAAATATATGGAATTTTTCTCGTCATATTGCACAAGCAGTTATATCTTACGACTACCACATTCAGGGATTATAAACCCCTCATCCTTTTTGTTTTTAGTTGTGTGTCGTTAGTTTTTAGTTATTTTTATTCATCAATATAGATGATGTCTTCATCAGGAAGATCGTTCACACGCGCATCGGTGGCGTTAAAGGAGGTGAGTTCCGGAGGGAGCTCATATAAAAAACGAGAGGGAATGCTATAGAAAAGAATATATAATTTTTCTTTTGCTCGTGTCATTGCGACATACATCAGCCTTCGTTCTTCCTCAAGTTCCGCAAGAGTTCTATATGACATCTTGTGTGGCATGAGTCCTTCGGCGCATCCGACAATAAATACCACATCAAATTCAAGGCCTTTTGCCATATGAATAGTCATAAGCTCAACGGGAAGCTTGTTTTTTTGTGTTGTTTTTGAAGGCTTATCCGTTGTTTGTAAGAGGGAGACTTGCTCTAAAAACTCAGCAAGAGTTTTAAAAGTTCCAGCATAGGCGATTAATTCGTCTACGTTTTCTATACGCTCTTGCGCATTACCAAACTTTTTTTGTAAGCGGTCAAAAAAGAAACTATCAACGATAATGAAATTAATAATTTCAAGAAGCGTCTGTGTTTGCGCGCGTTCAGGCAATTCGCGAAGAAGGCGATCAGCAGGAGCTTTTAGAAAAGCTTTACGGATACGCTCTTTGCTTATTGAGTCTTTTGGATTAGAAGCAAAACGAAGACATGCAATAATATCTTTAATTTCTTTCCGGTCATAAAATTTTACTCCGCCAAAAATATGATAGGGGAGATCGGCCTGAATAAACGCCTGTTCAATAGCGCGCGATTGAGCATTCGTTCGGTAGAGGATGGCGATGCGTGAATGAGGTGTTTTTGAACGTATATCAAAAATTCCTGATACGAGCGACTCCGCTTCCTGTTCTTGATTTTTAAGACCGATAACATCAATAAGTGGACCATCAGGATTTTCTGTCCATAAGTTTTTTTCTTTTTGAACGGTATTATGTTTGATGAGTTCCGATGCCGCGTAAATAATATTTTTTGATGAGCGATAGTTTTGTTCTAGAGCAAGCACTTTTGATTCCGGCCAATCTTTTTCAAAGCGGAAAAAGTTTCTAAAATCAGCATGACGCCATCCATAAATAGCTTGAGCATCATCGCCAACAGCTGTTACATTCCTATGAGCATCTCCTAAGAGGCGAACGAAATGATATTGCGCGGTGTTTACATCTTGATATTCATCAACCAAGATATGTGAGAATTTTTGTTGCCATTCTTTAAGAACGAGCGGATGGTTTTGTAAGAGGCGAACCGGCTTTTCAATTAAATCTCCAAAATCAAACGCGTTGTTTTCTTGAAGTTCTTTTTCGTAGAGTGTGACCAGCGCTCGTATTTCTTCATTTTCAATTTCTTCCACGGGAAGGAGTGTGTGTTTATAGGTTGCGATAGCGCGTTTAACTGCGGGGATAGTTACTGCTTCGGAAACGGTGTGTCGTTTAATAATGTGCTTGATAAGGCGTGATGCATCATCGTCATCAAAAATACTAAAATCAGATGTTCTTTTAAACAATACGGCGTGTTTTTTTAGCATACGTACACCCAATGAATGAAACGTCCCTACGAATGGAATTTCTTTGGTATGAGGAGGTGTAAGTGAGCTTGTAATACGTTCAAGCATCTGCTTTGCAGCTTTATTGGTAAAGGTTATAGCGAGTATTTTTTTAGGGTGTATTCCTTCATTAATAAAGCGTATAACGCGCGCAGTTAAGGTGCGCGTTTTGCCTGATCCGGCACCTGCTATGATGAGTAATGGGCCGTTTTTATACTCCACAGCCTTTCGTTGCTTATCGTTAAGATTCATGATAGTGTTATGGGCATTAGTACTTTAGTTAAAAGACTTAAAAAATGTAATATGACAACCGTTATTCCGGTTGTTTTTCTGTTAGGTATTGTTATTTTAAACACGACCTTTTTTGCTTCGGGAGCAGAAACTTCTTTATTTAAAGAAGTGGCTATTTTTGGTGGACCAGAGATAAGGGTATTAAACACGGCAACATATTATAGCGATGCTCTTGTTGAAGGAAATTCAAGTATAACTGATTTTCCAATTACGAACAGGAGTGACGAAACAGATGGCTTTGCTCTCTACGACAGCGCAGCAGTTTTTAATACGGGTAATCCATTGGGTATTTTGCCTGACCGAGATGGATTACTGACATACAAAGTAGAAGAAGGAGATACCCTTTCAAAGATAGCAGTATATTTTGATATATCATTAGATACGCTCTTTTGGGCAAATGAAGGTATAAAAAGTAAAGCATTGCGCATTGGACAAGAGCTTATCATTCTCCCTGTTTCGGGAATACTTCATTTAGTTTCTGAAAATGAAGATTTACGTGATATCGTTAATATTTATGGCGTTTCTCAAGACATAATAGTTCGGGCAAATCCAAAGCTTACGACAGGAGCGTTACCCATTGGAGAAAAAATTATCATTCCTGGAGGGAAGCCAGAAAAAACAAAGTACATTTCAGGACATACAGCATTACCTGATTTAAAAAGTTATTTTTATCCTCCGACAAAAGGATTTAATTGGGGGCAAGTACATAGCGGTAATGCAGTTGATATCGCTAATGCATGCGGAGTAGATATTTATGCAGCGCAAGAAGGGTTGGTTATTCAAGAAGGAAGTGTTTTGAGCTGGAATAGCGGATATGGTGGATTTGTTGTTATTGAGCATCCAAACGGAACAAAAACAAAATATGCTCATTTAGAAAAAATTGTTGTTACACAAGGAGATTACGTAGCTCAAAAAGAAATTATTGGCGCGATGGGTAATACTGGGAATACGCATGGACCAACAGGATGCCACTTGCATTTTGAAGTTGAAGGTGCCAAGAATCCGCTTGCGAGGTAGTAGCTATAGATATGTTCCGCAAACCGCCTAAAAAAGGCGGTTTTTTTAGCATAACAAAAGAGAAAGAGAAGTATTTGACAAATATATATCTAGTATGCTATAATATAAATAGAACATGTAAGTAGTTCCGATGGCTACGGAGACTTACATAAGCTTAGTGGGAGGAGTATGATGGCGCGTATTGTGAAAGTTTGCAGGAAGTGTGAAGGACCGTGTGTGTTGAAGTACGAGCTCGTGGTCGAGTCAAACGGCGGAAGCGTTTCTGCCGATTCTGTGATTCGGAGAGCTCGAGGAACCTTGCGTCATGCAGGAGAAAAAGAAGCGGTAATCGCATCGCTCGCTTCTGCAAAGCTCGTCGGTCGTGCTCGGGATGTGATCTTCGGATGGGGAGGCGAAGTGCTTCCTGTCGCGATCGCACAAGCTTGAAGTAGAACCAAACGACAACGCCCCCGATTCAGAAAGTCTGAACGGGGGTAAACTATTTTTTTAAAAGCTTTACGCGTATATGCTCATGGTATACTAAGAGAACAAAATTAATATGATATATCGTGTTGTAGGTAAACTTATAGCAAAAAAAGAAAATTTCATCGTTATTGAAGCCGGGGGCGGTATTAGTTTTAAAATATTTGTTTCAGCAGGAACTTTAGAAGGCATTGCAATAGACGGCGAACCAGTAGAGCTATTTACACATCTCCATACACGAGAAGACGCGCTTGAGTTGTATGGATTTTTAAATACAAAAGAATTAGATTTATTTGAAAAACTAAATGATGTTTCAGGTATTGGTCCAAAGTCCGCGCTTGGTGTTTTGGGCATCGCCAATATTGATAATTTAATCGCAACCATAAATGAGGGAAAGACAGAGTTACTCACGCGCTCGTCAGGCGTAGGGAAACGTACTGCAGAGCGCATTATTTTAGAATTAAAGGGGAAGCTCGCGTCTATTGGAGCCCCTGAGCTTATTACACTTATGGAATCAGATGTTGAACTTGAAGAGACGTTAGTAAGTTTTGGGTATACGCGAACTCAAGCAAAAACAACTATTAACAATCTTGATCCAAATATTAAGGGTTTTAAGGAGCGCTTAAAGGCAGCCTTAAAAGGGGCTCAAAAATAATTTTGACATTTATAAAAAAGAGGGTATACTACTTTTAGCACACAACTGGGATTGTCATCTTTTCAGATCAATACTGAAATCATTGTGGGAGGCAGTAGATGGTAACCACGGGTCCCTTTTTTGGAAGTGACGCAAATAAGGACGAAAACTACATCAGAATGGACTTGAAGCAGCAGCTGAAGACTCGACCCAGCTTTGAGAGCTGTGCTGATCTTCCAGGTATCGTTCGATTCCACAAGAATAGTCAGCCACGAGGATTTCTTCTCATCCCAGCGCGCTATTCACTTCCTCCTGACGTCCGTTTGTCCGTCCTGAGAATTACACCACGCGTCACACCATCACAGGACCACTGAAGTCTGCCTGACGCCCAACGCCATAGCCATGTGTCGCACTTACCAATTCGTTGGTACATGCGACACATGGCTGTTTTATTGCTATAAAGGCATTATACGATATATTTCGGGAGAATGATGATGACCTGGTATACTAAATCCAAGCGATGATGCAATTTTTAAAGCAGATATATCACTTTTTTCTCGCACAGCTTGGGGCGATTATATATAGACATCCGTCACGTGAACTTTTTGTGATTGGCATTACCGGCACAAAAGGAAAAACAACAACAGCAGAGCTTTTATATACCCTATTGCAAGCTGAGGGAAAAAAGACAGCAATCATTTCATCAACAGCAATACGATATGGAGATGAAGTGAAGAAGAATATGACTGAAACAACTATGCCCGGTCGGTTTTTTATTCAGCGATTTTTACGTCATGCAGTACGCTCGGGATGCGCCTATGCCATTGTAGAGGTAACATCGCAAGGTGTTACGCACTATAGACATAGGGGCATTGATTTTGATGCAGGACTTTTCTTAAATCTTCACCCTGAACACATTGAAGCCCATGGCACGTTTGAAAAATATCGCGATGCAAAATATACTTTTTTCCTTGATATTGGAAAGCATTCAGTAAAAAAAGAAAAACATTTTTTTATCAATGAACACGATTTTAATCGTGATCATTTTGTACGCGCAGGGAGAGATTACGGAGCAATTATTTATTTCAACAGAGAAACTTTTTTGAAAAGAGAGCTTGATGGGAAAAAGAATATGCTCGGACAATGGTTTATGAGTGATTTTAATCTTGAAAATGCCGCTGCCGCTACAAGTGTTGCTCAGACGCTTGGCATTGATTGGGAGGTAATTAAAAAGACATTGACTCAATTTTCAGGTCTTTCAGGAAGAATGGAAATCATACAAGAAAAACCATTTCGATTTGTGATTGATTATGCGCACACACCAGATTCACTTGAAGGATTGTATTCATTTTTACAACCGCGTAATAAAACAGGAAGCATGATTTGTATTTTAGGTTCTGCTGGAGGAGGGAGAGATATTTGGAAGCGACCAAAACTTGGCGAGATTGCAGCTCGGCATTGTGATGCCATTATTCTTACTGATGAGGATTCATACAATGAAAAACCAGAAAAGATATTTGCGGATATCCGCGCGGGCATCTCAGGAAAGAACGTGCATGAAATAATTGATAGAAGAGAGGCGATGCGTAAGGGCATCTCACTTGCTCGTGAAGGGGATACCGTTGTTATCAGTGGAAAAGGCAGTGAGATGTGGATTCACGGGCCACGGAGAAAGAAAATTCCTTGGAGTGAAAAAGCTGTCGCAGAGGAATTTCTGTAAGGTTTGGTAGGCTAGGTTGTGAAGCTTGACGACGCGCGTTTCACGAAATTATTCTATGGTCGAGCTTCCCTGTCTTGCTGGCTGGCAGGTATTACCTGGTATACTTACAAGCATGAAACTTACATTTTATGGAGGCGCAAAAATGGTGACCGGTTCAAATTATTTACTTGAACACGAAGTAGCCAAAATTATTATTGATTGTGGTATGCATCAGGGGTCAAGTTTTTGCGAGAAGCATAATTGGGATCCTCTTGGATATGATACAAAAGATATTTCAGCTGTGTTCGTAACTCACGCACACATTGACCACACGGGACGTTTACCAAAGCTTATAAAAGACGGATATAAAGGACCAGTATATTCAACACCGCCAACACGCGATGCGGGAGAATTTTTACTTGCCGATTCTGATCACATTTTGGCACAGAGCGCTGAACGTTTTAAAAAACCACTTTTGTATGATCATGACGATATTATGAAGCTCATGAGGCAGTGGGAAGGAATTCCCTATCATAAAGAAATTGTTATCGGTCCTTTTACGGTGATATTTTATAACGCGGGACACATCATTGGTTCAAGCTTTTTAGTTGTATCGGCCGGGGGTGAACATATTGTCTTTTCTGGAGATTTGGGCAATTCTCCCGCACCGCTTATTGGAACGAAAGAAACATACGACAAGGGAACGTATGCGCTTATGGAATCAACGTACGGCGGGCGTATACATGAAGATGCGCCGAGAAGAAAAGAAATGTTAGAAAAAGTTATTGAAGAAACGATACAACGAGGGGGGACACTTATGATTCCTTCTTTTGCGATGGAGCGAACACAAGCATTACTTTTTGAAATTGATGGACTGATACGCACAAAACGGATTCCATCAATTCCTATATTTTTAGATAGTCCACTCGCTATTCGTTTGACGGATGTATATCGAAAATATGATGAGTATCTTGCACATACACCAGAACATCCCGCAGGTACCATTGAGGGGCATACATTTAGGTTCCCGCATCTTACTGAGACGATGAGCACTGATGCTTCAAAATCAATTAATTTTGTACCCGCGCCTAAGATTATTGTTGCTGGTTCAGGAATGTCACACGCAGGACGTATTTTACATCATGAACAGCGATATCTTTCTGATCCGAAAAGTACGTTACTTATCATCGGGTACCAAGCTGAGGGATCACTAGGACGACGTCTTTTAGATGGCGTGAAATCGGTTAAAATTCATCGAGAAGTTGTTCCGGTTCGCGCCACGATACGAGCAATTGGAGGGTATTCGGCACATGCTGACCAAAAACAATTACTTGAATGGATTGCACCAATGAAAGATACATTGAAAAAAATATTTTTAGTGCAAGGAGAAGAAGACCAAGCAATCGCATTAGGAGAGAAAATAAAAAGCACGTTTGCTATAGAAACGCAGATTCCATCTCTTGGCGATACGGTGGTTTTATAATATATGTATAAAAGGATATTTCTTCTCATCGGTCTTTTAGTAGGATCTATTATTGGCGCTGGAGTCTTTGCATTACCGTTTGTTTTTTCACAATCCGGCTTCTTAACAGGGTTAGCGTATCTTTCAGTTAGTGTATTGATATATATTTTATTGTATTTACTTTACGCTGATATTGTCGTGCGCACAGAAGGCGAGCATAGATTTGTTGGTTATACGCGTATTTATTTTGGAAAAGTTGCATCTTGGTTTTCAGTACTCGTTGCGATTTTGGGAGCTATGGTTTCGCTTACTGCATATTTAGTCCTTTCAATAAGCTTTATGAGTCTTGTTTTTCCATCGCTGAGTCATAGCGTTAGTTTGCTTGCTTTTTGGGCTATTGGTTCTTTTGCAATTTTTCTTAAGTTAAAACGAATTGTTGCATTTGAATTTTTTGTTACTATAGCAATGCTAGGCATTGTCTTTCTTATATTTGTATTAGGAGCAGATACTTTTTTTGAAAATCTTTCTGTTGGGGAATTTGTTTTTAATTTTAAAGCGGGCGCATTACCCTTTGCTCCTATTTTTTACGCATTGGGCGGGATGGTAGCCATTCCTTCAATTGTTCAATATTTTCGCGTGACTCATGGTAGCCATAACTATTCAGCTATGCGGACAGTGATTATATGGGGGGTTATTTCTGTTGCTGTTGTATATACGCTTTTTGTTATTGGGGTTATTGGACTGAGTGATGTCATCTCAACTGATTCTGTTGGAGGATTGTTATCTTCCGTACCTGCATATGTACTCGTCTCTCTTGGGACATTAGGTCTTTTTTCTCTTATTACGTCGTATATTGCAATTGGACTTGATACCGCAAAGAGTCTTAAATATGATTTGAACATTCATCATACATTGCGCGCGCTTATTGTAGTTTTAGCACCGCTTGGAATATATACAGCTGGTTTTACTGATTTTTTTAAACTGATAAGTTTTACCGGTGGTATTTTTAGCGTGCTTGTAAGCATGATGATTATGGGTATGTGGTTACGAGTAGCGACTCTTGCTAAAGAACCAACAAAAATTATTAAACATACCCATACATGGTTTATTGCTGGCGCATTTGTAATTCTGCTTGCCACACTTATTAATGAAGTTTTTCAACTTATTTTTTAGTCCGGTGAAAAAAGAGCAGGTACAGAACATGCTACTTGTTTTGTTTTTGACGAGCAGTACGCTCGGAACTCGTTTTTTACTGTATACCTTTACCCCAGGATTTCATGAATATGAATCTGCGTTTGTGTATGTAAGCGACCTATTATTATTTTTATTTCTTGGTCGGTTATGGTTTTCTAAAAAAAATATATTCCCAGCTGTTAGAAAACCAGTTTTAGTTTTTTTTGGTTTTATTGTTTTGTTTTCTATTGTTTCTATTTTTTTTGCACCGTCATGGTTGCTCGCGTTATATGTATTGGTTCGTTTAGTTTTATATATGCTTTTTGCCATCGGTATACCCGCGCTTGGAAAAGAAAGAGGATGCGTCGCTTATATACTGGCAATGATTGCAGTGCTTGCCGTTATTCAAGCAGGGATTGGCATTGGTCAGTTTGCGGCGCAGGGAAATCTTGGACTTTCTATTTTCGGCGAGTCACCAATTAGCAGTTTTGATCCGGAAACGAGTAAATCAATTATTGGCGATGCGCGTATCGTAAGAAGTTATGGCACGTTTCCACATCCAAATGTATTAGGAGGGTTTCTCGTTTTGGGACTTGGCGCATTATATTATCTTTGGTTTAAGGTTCGTCTTCCCGTGCTTTATTTTGCGCGTAAAGGTTATGCTCATGCATTTAAAATATATTCCCCGGTTATTATCAAAAACATCATACTGTCATCATTCATTTTTATCGTTCTCACTGGTATTGTACTTACGTTTTCTCGCGTTAGTTGGGTGCTCGCAATTTTTGTATCAAGCGTTATGTTTGTATATGGGTTGATTGTTGGTGGGTATCGCAGGCACGCACTTAAATTATTTGTTGTCGTTGTTTTTAGTTGTTGGCTACTTGTTGTCAGTCTTTCTCCATTTATTTTTCCTCGGGCACGTGTTTCATTTACCGAGCCATCAGTAACTTCACGTATTTCATATTTAGATATTGGAAAAAATATTATACAAGAGCATCCATTTGGTGTTGGACTTGGAAACCAAGTTTGGTATGCCGTAGAGAACAATATCTATCGTGAAGCGGGATTTACCATACCACAAGAATGGCAACCTATTCATAATGTGTATGTACTCATGACCTCCGAAATAGGAATAGGTGGAGCGCTTTCATTCATTGTTTTTCTCATAACTTTATTGGTAGGTTTGTTACGAGTCTCGAGTTTAGAGTCTCAAGTTTTAGCGACCATGCTTATGTCATT
>Ga0066639_10003508_pt1 | contig 13564 bp, 13 predicted proteins | sample CryGeyCG2114_010_2_FD_59504 | JGI IMG/M metagenome (GOLD analysis project Ga0066639, IMG submission 59504) | Groundwater microbial communities from aquifer - Crystal Geyser CG10_big_fil_rev_8/21/14_0.10 | ecosystem: Environmental > Aquatic > Deep subsurface > Groundwater | place: USA: Utah...
AAAAATGGGATGGCCTTTGGCATTTAGTCTCCTACGACATTCCGAACGAGAAAAAGAAAGAAAGAGATTGGTTTCGCTTTACCTTAAAACGACTCGAATTTAAACAAATTCAAGAAAGTTTGTGGGTTCATCCGTATGAATGCAAAGAAGAAATCGCCGTCGTTGCCCAGAATTTGCGAATATCACCATATGTCGCCATTATGATAGCCAGAACTATTCCCGACGAAAGCAAGGCGAGAGAATATTTTGATCTCTAATTCTCGTAGCCTAAGTAATCAATAACAAAAAAGGTATTTTCCAATATTCAAGCTCGAGCGTGTATTTTGGAATAATCATTTAAAACGCATCTTAGACAAGACTAGCGATTACTTACTCCTTTTATCAAGAATAAATAACAGGTTGTAGGATAAATTCCAATGGCTCACCCCTTGAGCCGTTAGACATAATTTGTTATATTGAACTCAATTCCGGAAACAGGGAGCGAGAACAAGTGGCCGGCAAGAAACCCAAATTGACCTGGGATAACCTCTCATCGAGACTGTTGGCGTGCTTTGGCCTTGAGATTCCCGCTCATTGCCGGGTGCCCGACTATTTCATCTTGGCGGCATTGGTGATCGCCACGATCGTCGCCTTTCTCCAGCCTAAGGGATGCTGGTTGGTGTTCTCTGGCATCATTGTCGTCCTCCTCGCCTTCATCGGCGCGATCCTCGTTGACGGCCGACTGAAAGACGATTAGCCATCACTTGCTTCGGCGGCGCAGGGTCTGCACCGCCTCGCTATTAATAGATGGGTTGACAAAATGATCTCAATTTCAATAAGATATGGCTGCAATGGTCAATCAAGAAAAAATTAAAATTGGAATTATTGGCGGGAGCGGGTTGGAGAACCCGGAGATTTTAAAATCTGCCAAAAAAATCAGCGTGACGACAAAGTACGGCAAGCCGTCTTCAAAAATTATTACCGGAAAAATTGAAGGGATCCCGGTCGCCATTTTGTCGCGCCACGGCTCAAGACACGAAATCCCGCCGAGTTTTATTCCCAACCAAGCCAATATCGCGGCGCTCAAAAAACTCGGCTGCACTCATATTATTGCCACGACTGCCTGTGGCTCATTACGTCATAAAATCAGACCGGGCGACTTTGTGTTCTTGGATCAATTCATTGACCGCACAATCCATCGTCGGCCCTCGATGTATTGGAAAGAATTGGCCTTCCACATTCCCATGGCTGAACCATTTTGCTCAAATTTACGAAAACTTTTTACGAACGAAGCTCGGAAATTAAAATTTCGCTATCATCCAAAAGGGACGGTGGTGACGATTGAAGGGCCTCGATATTCCAGTTTGGCCGAAAGTCTGATGTTTCGTTCGTGGGGCGCGGACGTTATTAATATGAGCACTGTGCCGGAAGTTGTTTTGGCCAGGGAATCGGGGATGCATTATGCCTCAATTGCCATGTCAACTGACTACGATTGCTGGAAAAAATCCGAGCGTGTCGATGTTAATATGGTCATTAAGACAATGAATAAAAATGTCGACAAAGTTGTTAAACTCATCTTAAAAATTATTCCTAAAATCAAAACTTATCTAGATTGTCCATGCGAGGAGGATTTTAAACATGCCGTCCAAACCAAGGACTAAAAAGAAAATCCATCAAAAACATCTTGAATACATTAAATCGAAAATCCGGACGGTGCCGCATTTTCCGAAAAAGGGTGTAATGTTTCGCGATATCACGACTTTGGTCAAAGATCATAAGGCATTCTCTAAGGTAATAAATTTATTATTAAAAAAATATAAAGGCTTTAAAATTGATATCGTCGCCGGAATCGAATCACGCGGATTTATTATTGGCTCTATTTTGGCCTACCGATTAAAAAAGGGCTTTGTGATGATCCGTAAACCAGGTAAATTACCCGCTAAAACCGTTTCCGAGGAATATGAATTGGAGTATGGTAAAAACAAAATCGAAGTCCATGCCGACGCCATCAATAAAGGTGATAAAGTCCTTCTGGTTGATGATCTTTTGGCTACTGGTGGAACAATGCGGGCTGCCTGTAGACTTGTTGAGAAGCTCGGTGGTAGGGTTGTCGGCTGCGCTTTTATCGTCGAATTGCCGGAACTAAAAGGCAGTAAAAAACTTAAAAAATATGATGTATTTAAACTGGTGGAGTTTGAAGGCGAATAGTTGACTTTTAAAAAATAAGGTTATATAATGATATCAGAGACGGTAAGTTATTAAACTTACCTTTTTTTATACCCCGCACAACTCCTTCCTGACTTACCCCGCTAAGCAGGGTAAGTCAGGAGTGTCGTATGCGGGGTCTGCGCCCCGCCTTTGGCGGGGCTTGACAAGGAAAATTAATTAACTTACAATGTAAAGTGTAGTTTACATCTAAACCCCACACACCTTAAAATTACGAAACTATCATCTCGATTTAACCAAAAAGTTTTAGGTGTGGGGGTAAAGGAGCAAGATGGCAATTTCACCCTTTATGGCGGCAATTAATCAAATTTGCGACGAAAAAAGTCTTTCCAAAGAAATTGTGCTTGAAACAATTGAGGCGGCGATCGCGGCTGCTTATCGTAAAGATTTCGGTAAGCCCTCACAAGTAATTAAAGTTAAACTCGATCCTGAAACCGGCGAAACTAAAGTCTGGCAGGCTTTTGAAGTCACGGAAGAAGTAGAAAACTCTGAAGCCCAAAAAACCTTAGCTGAAGCCAAAAAAATCGATAAAAAAGCCAAACTTGGCAACGAAATCCAAATTGAACTTGAACCAAAAACAGATTTTGGCCGTATTGCCGCCCAGACGGCCAAACAAGTCATTATCCAAAGAATAAGGGAAGCGGAGCGGGAGATGCTCTACAAAGAATTTAAAGATAAAGAGCAAAAAATCGTTAATGGCGTTGTCCAGCAAATTGAGGGCTCAAATGTCATTATTGATCTTGGGAAACTAAACGGCCTGATGCTTCCTTCTGATCAATTGCCCCAAGAAAAATATTATACCGGCCAACGGGTAAAGATTTATGTTCGTGAAGTCGAAGAAACCAACCGCGGTCCGCGAGTGCTAGTTTCAAGAACTGATCCCAGCCTAATTAAAGGCTTGTTCGAGTTGGAAGTACCGGAAATTGCTTCCGGGAGCGTGGAAATAAAAGCCATTGCCCGGGAGGCTGGTTCGCGCTCAAAGGTGGCGGTTTTTACCGAACAAGAAGGTTTAGATCCGATTGGTTCCTGCGTTGGTCAGCGGGGCACAAGAATTCAGGCCATCTTGGCGGAACTTGGTGAAGAAAAAATTGATATTGTGCTTTGGGCTCCGAAAGACGATCAATTTATTATTAATGCCCTCTCGCCAGCAAAAGTAGAAAAAGTCAAACTTTCCAAAAAGGAAAAGAAAGCCCGCGTGGAAGTTTTGGAGGATCAATTGTCATTGGCCATCGGCAAGGGCGGTCAAAATGTTCGCCTTGCTTCTAAAATAAGTGGTTGGAATATTGATGTCGAAAAGTTTGCTCTAAAACCCCCAAAAAAATCCGATGAAGGAAAACCAGAAGCCGTTCCGGCTGAAAAGGATTCCGCCCAGCCTGATCAATCAGTCAAAGAACCCGCCAAGAGTAAAAAAATTTCTAAGCTAAAGATAAAAAAGAGTCAGAATGAACGATCCAAATGAAATATTTAATAAATTTTCAGAAAATTCCCGGAAAATCTTAATCTCCGCCCAAAAAATCGCCCAAAGCGTTAATTCTTCGATTAATTCGCAGCATATTCTTTTAGCCCTCGCGATTACGCCAGGAACATTGGTTCATTCTATTCTCGAAGAGCATATGATTTCTCTCGATCAGATCAGACTGGTAATATCACTAGGGGGAACAAAGAATAAAAAAGCCTCGCCTGGCCTTTCCCTTGAAGGCAAAAGAGTCCTGGAAAAAGCCGTTTTCCTGGCCAAAAAATATCATCATAGCCAGATTGATCCTGAACATATTTTATTAGCAATTGTTTCTTCAGAAGATGCTTTAGGCTATGAAATTATTTCCCGGGTTGGTTCAAACCCAACCACGATCCACGATCAAGTGGCTGATTTATTTCGCGACATTGAAGAAGTTGACTTGCAAAATTTTAGAGGTTCTAATACACAATTACAAATGCCACCATCTCTAAATATTGAAGAGCGCGCCAGCCCTCATGAAATATCGCCGATCGGAGAACACATTCCCGCTCGAGAAAAGAATATTTTGGACTATTATACAACGGATCTTACCAAATTGGCGGCCGATGGCAAAACCGATCCCTTAATCGGCCGGGAGCGTGAATTAATACGAATGATCCAAATTCTTTCGCGTCGGACCAAAAATAACCCTGTTTTAGTTGGTGAGCCAGGTGTCGGTAAAACCGCGATTGTTGAGGGTTTAGCCGAACGGATTACCCAAGGCAAAGTTCCCGCAACTATTTTGCAAAGGAGAATCATTATGCTTGATTTGGCCTTATTGGTGGCAGGGACAATGTATCGCGGCCAGTTTGAAGACAGAATCAAAAAAATTTTAGACGAGATCGAAAAACTCGGCAATGTAATTTTATTTGTTGATGAATTGCATACAGTTGTCGGGGCTGGTTCGGCCGAAGGCTCGCTTGACGCGGCTAATATTTTAAAGCCCTCTTTAGCAAAAGGAAAAATCAGGCTTATCGGCGCCACCACCGCCGAAGAATATCGCAAGGTAATTGAAAAAGATTCGGCCCTTGAAAGACGGTTACAAAAAATTCAGGTCGAGGAACCGACAGCCAAGGAAACGGTTGAGATTCTTAAGGGGCTAAGGCCAAAGTATGAAGAATTTCATCATGTTAAAATCACTGACGAAGCGATTGAGGCGGCGGTCAATTTGTCTCGTCAATATATCAATGACCGTTTTTTGCCTGATAAAGCAATTGATTTAATTGATGAGGCCGCGGCCGGCCGACATTTAAATCGAGCAGACCCTGAAATTCTAAAAATCAAAAATTTAGAAAAGCAAGTTGGCTTAATAAGAATCGAAAAAGAGAAAAGCCTTGGTTTGCAAGATTATCAAAAAGCGTCCGAGCTCCGGGATTTAGAGTTAAGAGTCGCTCAAGAGATCGAATCCGCTCGCAAAACTCATCCCCCAAAAATAGAGGAAATTAAAGCTCCAGACATTGCCAGAGTGCTTGCTTTGTGGGTGAATGTGCCAGTTGAAAATTTAGCTAAATCGGAAAGGCAGAGATTATTACATTTAGATAAACTTTTAAAAAAATATATCATTGGTCAAGATGAAGCGATTAAAAAAGTTACCCAAGCAATTCGCCGCCGTCGAATCGGAATTTCTGACCCGAACCGTCCGATTGGCTCATTTATATTTATGGGTCCAACTGGTGTTGGCAAAACCGAGCTAGCGCGAGTCTTGGCCCAGGAAAAATTCGGCTCTCGAGAGGCAATTATCAAAATTGATATGTCTGAATTTATGGAACGTCATAATGTCTCAAGATTAGTCGGCGCGCCCCCAGGATATGTTGGCTTTGACGAAGCCGGAAAACTGACCGAGCAAGTGCGACGTAAACCTTATTCGATTATTCTTTTCGATGAGATTGAAAAAGCCCATCCCGAGGTGTTTAACATCTTATTGCAAATCTTGGAAGATGGCGAATTAACTGATGCCAAAGGAAAAAAAGTTAATTTTAGAAATACAATTATTATCATGACTTCGAATTTGGGCGTCCAACAATTAAATCAACAGGCGGCGATTGGTTTTTCTGCCACTGGCTCTCAAAAAAGAAAGCTCGAGGAAAATTACCAAAAAATGAAAAATGAAATTTTACAAAGCCTCAAAGATGAATTCAGGCCTGAATTATTAAATAGAATTGATAATATTGTAATTTTTAGACCACTCAATAAAAAAGATCTCTTAAAAATTATTGATATGAATTTAGGGCAACTTTCCGAACGTCTTGCCGGCCTTGGTTTTAAGGTGCATTTTGAATCAAAGGTTAGAGATTTAATTCTCAAAGAGGGTTTTGATCCAAATTTTGGCGCCAGGCCCATCCGTCGGGCGATTTCTGAGCTTATCGAAGACCCCTTATCTTCGGAAATTCTTGCTGGCAAGGTGCAAAAAAATGAAAAGGTGGCGGTTCGAGTTAAAAAAAGGGAGATTGTTTTTTACTATAAACATTCACGGACGCCTTTGGTAAAATCATCGGTTTGACGCGCGTCTCTTCTTGTGGAATAATTAAATAGAGAGCAAAGCCAGGTAGTAGAACTTTGCTATTTTCTTCGAAAATGCTGCAAAGCATTTAGCAAAGTTTCACTACCTGGAAAGGAGGGTGATGAAGCATCGGTGTCTCGGAAGTTTTATTGTCTTTGTTCTAATCCTCACGGTGTATGGTTTCATTACTTTTGGAGTTCTTAGATCAATTACCACGGCTAAATTTTTAAACCAGGCACTTTCGTCCTCAAACTTTTATAATAATTTACATAATTTTGCTAATTCGCTGGCTGATGGAAGTGAGAACCAAAGTTTTCAGTCAAAAATATTTATTAAACTATTTGGCCAACTGATTGAACCAGCTGATTTAAAAGCTCAAGTTGAAAAAAATAGCATTGCTTTTGTGGGCTATCTCAGCAATGAAAAGCAAACCCTGGATGTCAGTTTTGATCTAAGGAATTTTAAATCAGCGATAACTTTAAAGTCAGGGATCGTGCTGCCGCCAATAGTTACCGAGGAGGTTCAAAACCTCCCGATATGTGAGGCCAATCAACAACCATCGGCAGAGATTAATTGTCTACCCGCTGATACGAGCCAAGCGGATTTTGTTAAAAAATTGATGGAAAATTATGATCCGGAGATCTCACCAAAATGATACCCGATCAGTTGATTTTAGCCGATTTTATTAAAAATCCCGCTCAAACTTTCTATGGACCTCGCCTTTTTTATACCATCTTAAAAATTGGTTTTTATGTTGATATAGTTCTAAGTTTAATCTTTATTTTCTTTTTAATCTTATTGGGCAAAGATAACCCTTCTTCGATTTTTCGCTGGACCGGAGTTGCTTTAATGATTCCCGGCGGTTTAAGTTTAATTGGATCCTTCTTGAACAAGCCGTTCGCAAATTTGGCCACCCAACAGATTTATACGGGGCTAAAGCATGAATCAATTCAATTTGTCAGTCCCTTAGTTGACAAAATCATTTCAGGGAGCACCCAAACCACCTTAATCTATTCCGGTGCCGTCTTCTTTTTAGGTCTAATTTTAATAATTATTTCCTTTATAATGCGAAACATCCCCCAGAAAGTAGTCGCTCCAACGCCGTCCGCCCAAACTCCGACACCAACCACCGGGGGACTAACGGAGGCCAAGTAATGGGTTGTCTGCGTTCTTGCTTTAATAAAATTTTTATTCTGGTCTTTTTGCTCGCGGCAATCGCAATTTATTTATTTTGGAAATATCCGCCTTGGTTTCAGGCCGCTTACGAAAGTATCAATAAAATTTTCTAAAATTGTTCTCGATTGGGCTTAAAAGAATTTACAATTTAGCTATTTTGGATTAAAATAAGCATAGCTTGTTTTAACCTGCGTTTAAAATGGGCTAGAAGGAAAACTATGCCATCAGAAGTCCTCAAGAAAAAAATAGTCTATCTCCCCGAACCAGAACAAAAACAAATTATGCGAGCTTTTGAATTTGCTAAAAAAGCCCATTTGGGACAAAAGAGACATACTGGCGAACCATATATCAATCACGCTTTGCAGACCGCGATTTTTATTGCTGATTTGAAGTTAGACAGTGCCTCAATTACGGCGGCCCTCTTACATGATTGCATCGAAGATACTAGTTGTACTTTAGCCGAGATCCAAAAAAACTTCGGCAAAACCGTAGCTCATCTTGTCAGCGGGGTCACCAAATTAGGAAAAATTAGAATTGTCAAAAAGTGGTTTTTTAGAGTTGATAAACAGGAATTAGAGACTTTTGATCGCCAAATTGAAACTTTAAGAAAAATGTTTATGGCCATGGCGAAAGATATTCGGGTGGTGATTATTAAGCTCGCCGATCGCCTGCACAATATGAAGACATTAGAAGGAGTGGAAGAGTCAAAAAGGCTCCGCATTGCCAAAGAAACCTTAGAAATATACGCGCCGCTGGCTTATCGGTTGGGGATGGGAGAGCTTAAAGGTCAACTGGAAGATTTAGCTTTTCCTTATGTCTATCCAGCCGAATTCAGAAAGGTGAAATCACAAGTTGCCGAAGCCCTGCAAACCCGGAAGACATATCTTGAAAAAGTAACAAGAGTCGTGGGGAAAAAACTTGCAGAAGAAGGAATTGAGGCTCAGATCCATGGCCGAGCCAAACATTTATATTCCCTTTGGCGTAAATTACAACGTTACGATAATGATATTTCAAGGATTTACGATTTAATCGCCCTCCGAATAATTGTTAAATCAGTCGGCGACTGCTATAAAGCTTTGGGAATAATTCATGAGAATTGGAAACCTTTGGTGGGTCGGATCAAAGACTATATTGCTATGCCCAAACCAAATGGCTATCAATCGCTACATACGACAGTATTCTGTTTGGAAGGGAAAATTGTTGAATTTCAAATTAGAACGCAAAAGATGCACGAGCAAGCAGAAAATGGCATCGCCGCCAGCTGGCACTATTCTGAGAAAAAAGGCACTCTTGATTATATCTTAAAAAGGATTAAAAGAGTGCCCCAAGAAGACTTGCGCTGGGTAAAAGAGTTGGCGAAATGGCAAAGGAACCTCCAAGATAATCTTGAATTCAGCCAAAATTTAGAGGTTGACTTTTTCTCTGATCGAATTTTTGTCTATACGCCGCAAGGTGAGGTTAAAGACTTACCAGCTGGCTCGACCCCGATTGATTTTGCTTATTCAATACATTCTGAAATTGGGAACTCTTGCACTGGCGCAAAAATTAACGGCAAGATGGCGAGTCTGGCAACCGCGCTTCGCAATGGTGATATTGTCGAGATAATCAAGGCAAAAAGGGTTGTCGGTCCCAAAAGAGACTGGCTTGAGTTCGTGAAAACCTCTTTGGCTAAGTCGCAAATCAGACGCGGGATAAGGGAAGGGTCAACTGATAATTTAGCCAAAGCAAGATAAACGAGCCAAGAAACTCTTGCCCCCACACCTAAGCCTATATCACGTGATTTTCTTATTATTTAAAAAATTCATAGGTGTGGGGGCTTGCTTTTCCAGATAAAAACAGCTATAGTATATAAGTAATGAGCAAAGACTTTATCCAACACCCGAGGGGAACAAAAGATATTCTGCCCGACGAACAAAAATACTGGTTTGCTGTTTATGATATTGTTAAAGAAAAAATGCAATCCTTCGGGGCGCGAAGAATCGAAACGCCAATTATCGAATTTAGCGATATTTACACTCGGGCTTTAGGCAAAGGTACTGATATTGTTGAAAAAGAAATGTATGAAGTAAAACGCGCTTCTAGCGTAATTACTGATACCCTTGACGAAAAGGAAGCGAGAGTCATGGTTTTAAGACCAGAATATACGGCGGGGATCGTCCGTGCTTATTTGCAAAACGGCATGAATGCTTGGCCGAAACCAGTTGAGCTCTGGTATTGGGGACCAAATTTTCGCTATGATAGACCTCAAGCTGGCCGTTATCGAGTCTTTAATCAATTTGGCATTGAAATAATTGGCGATGATAATCCCTTAACCGATTCGGCAATAATCTTTCTCTCTTGGCAAATAATTAAAAAGCTGGACTTGGAACAGCATTGCACTCTAGACATCAACAGTATGGGCTGCCAACTCTGCCGAGCAAAAATGAAAAAGAAGCTAACTGAATATTTTCAAAATTTTTTGCCAGAGCTTTGTCCTGATTGTAATCGGCGTTTCATTGAAAATCCTTTAAGAATTTTTGATTGCAAAGAGCCAAAATGTCAGAAAATTGCTGGCGGAGCGCCGCAAATTATTGATCTACTCTGTCCGATTTGCAAAAGTCATTTTAAGCAGGTTTTGGAAAACTTGGAAACCCTGCAAATTCCCTATAATCTTAATCCGCGCCTTGTCAGGGGCTTAGACTATTATGCGCGAACAGTTTTTGAAATCTATCCTTCAGCTGATCAAACCCGGCAACGGACTTTAATTGGCGGAGGCCGATACGATGGCTTAGTCAAGGCCTATGGCGGTGAAGATACACCAGCCATTGGCTGGTCAGCGGGAATTGAGAGAGTTATTGAGGAAATAAAGGGGAATAATATTGAAATAGCGGAAAAACTTTCCACCGAAATTTGTATTGTCCAGGTTGGTGACAAAGCCCGAAGAGTGGCTTTGCCCATGGCCGCTAAATTAGAAAATGAGGGCTTTAAAGTTACCTTTATTTTAGGCAAAGAATCATTAAAAGGGCAGTTAAGATCTGCCAGTAAATATGGGGCGAAAATTTGCTTGATTATTGGTCAAAGAGAAGTGATTGATAAATCAGTCATTGTTCGTGATATGCAGGAATCGGCTCAAGAAACAATTGATCAGAAGAAGTTGGTTGATGTTTTAAAGAACAAACTTAATAAACTCTGATAGATTGAGGTAATTTGAGATATTCTCGAAGACAGCTAAGGCTGTTTTTTTAGTTTACCCCCGCACCTAAACCAGTGATAAAATAAATTCATGTCAGAATACGCGAATTTAGGTGTGGGGGTTTACCCTGAGTATTTTCGAAGGGTTATCCACAGTTTTGTGATCTTGACCCCGTTAGATATGGTTAAATCTAACGGGGTTGACTTTCGTTTTTTGTTCGCATAAGATAGAATTGATCGAACATAATATGAACTAGGAGCTTTATGGAATCTCTAACTAAACGTCAAAAAGAAATATTAGACTTTATCAAAGAGTTTATCAGCAATCACGATTATGCCCCCTCCTATCGTGAAATTGCCGATCATTTCAATCTAGGGTCAGTTGCGACGGTGGCTGTGCACCTTGATAACCTTAAAAATAAAGGTTATCTCAAAAAAGATTACAACGAAGCCCGTTCCTTGCAATTGACCCCGCGTTGGGATGAAAGATCTTTTGAGATCCCTTTGTTGGGCGTAATTGCGGCTGGCGCGCCGATTGAAGCGATTCGGACTAACGAAACCATTGATATTCCCAAAGATATGATGGGTAAAAACGTTTTTGCCTTAAAAGTTCGCGGCGACTCAATGATCGGCGACGGGATTTTTGACAACGATTATATCATCATCGAACAAACAGCGAACCCAAATAACGGGGATATTGTGGTGGCGCTTTTAGATAATGAAAATGCCACCTTAAAACGTTATTACCGTGAAAAAGACCATATTCGTTTGCAACCAGCAAATTCTAACTACGGCCCAATTAGAGTTAAAAAGGTATTGATACAGGGGAGGGTAAGAGGTGTCATTAGAAAGTTTAGGTAAAATATTATTTGTATTCTACGCCTATATTCTTAAGGACTTTTGAAGGAGGAGCATGTCAACTTCGTATATTATTATCATCTTAATCGTTCTCGTAATCATACTATTTATATTATGGCGGCGGGCGAGTGCCCGTCACGCCGAGGTGGCTTTTTCGAAAAATTCATTATCTTCGAAATATGGCAAAATGACCGAGCAATTTATGCCGTTTCTGAAGGATTATCCTTATGATCCGCAAAATTTCCGCTTTTTGGGCACGCCAATTGACGGCGTTCAGTTTGAGGATGGGAAGATAGTTTTTATCGAGTTCAAAAGTTCTAATTCGCAACTGACCCCTCGCCAGCGTCAAATTGCAGAATTGGTTTGGAATAAAAGGGTGGAGTTCGAGGAGCATAGGATAGATTAGTTTTCTATAATACGACGAAGCCGCCCCGAAGGGCGGCTGTCAGAAGTTCTTGGGCCTTGCGGCCCTCCGCCAGTCATTCAGACCCCAGGAAATCGAGGTCGAGTTGGTAGAACGAACTGACGCCTTTGGGGGCGACATCTCCCGCCGGATCGAGCTCCAATTCAGGCAACTCCACCAGCCGTCCTTCACCTTCAAACCAGAAACGAACGTGACCAACTCTCATCTTCGTCCTCTTTCTCCTGCCGTTTTTCGGTCAGGGAACGGTATTCCATCCTGCCTTTTTGGGTCAGGTGGCCCTCCTTTGGAGGGAAGCTGACTACCTCAAGAGTACAAGATAGCCAGATTTCCTCCAAGGAGAAGGACATATTTCAAGGTTCAAAACTTTTTGATTGTATCATAAAAATCCCATTTTGTCAATGTGTATCCGTCAATCTCTAAGATCCATATTTCTATATTAAATAATTAAATAAATATCCGTTAAATATCCGTTGACTTTTTACGCTCGAGCATATAAAGTCAACGATTTCATGGTAATATTAACTCATGAATAAAAGAAAAAATGGTGATGATGAAATTAAAATTGATGAAATTCAATTAAGAAAAACGCTGGCGGTTTCCCGGCAGATTTTACTTCATTTTTTGGATATCTATCGCGCGGTAATTCCTATCTTTGATAAACGCCGGGTCTATCGAATCCCATTTCACTATTATGATACATTCCGCGCTAAAGACAAAGACAAATTTAGAGCGGAAATGTATCGGCTTTCGCAAGCCGGATTTATTAAAAAATATTTCGACGGCAAAGAATTTCAAATAGAGCTATTAGAGAAGGGCAAGGAAAAATTAAAAAATTGTCTAACTCAAGACATCCTAATACCTACGCCTAGGAAATGGGACAAGAAATGGCGAATAGTTATATATGATATCCCAAATGACAAAAAGGTCAGAAGGGATATCTTAAGGACAAAGTTGGAAAATCTCGGTTTTTTGGAACTTCAAGAGAGCGTCTATGTTTATCCTTTCGACTGTTTAAAGGAAATTAATCTAATTAAAAATATGTATTTTCTTGGTTCTCATGTTCAATACATCATTGCCGAAAGAATTGAAATGGAAATTGATTTGATCAAAAAATTCTTTGACAGGGGTATTTTAAAGAAGAATATGATCTAACCTGTTTATTTTTTATGCTCGAGCGTATAATCTAAACGCCTACATTAACCCAAAAATTTTTTATACGGAATATTTCTTAAGTTTTGTCTCTTGACAAGAAAAGCCTAACTATATTACAATTAAACCAAGATGATTCTATTTCACCGCTACAATAAGATGACCACCCCTTCATACCGGCACCAGCCGAGGGTAGTTATCTTGTAGCATTGTCGCTAATAGAGCATCGACCAAAAGACCTTCGGACGCGTGCCGAGGGTTTTTTGGTATCAGCGAACCTTGGGAAAGGAGGCAAGCGCGATGGACCGGGCCAAGAAACTCCTGCAAGCCCAGCTCGAAGCCGAACAGTTCCAACTCTTCGTCACGCTCGAATCCCTCGAGCGGCTGCCTGACGAAGTCGTGGCCAAACTGCCACGCATGCCATTCCGCGAGTTCTGCGAGCTGATTGAGGTTCTGATGGAGGCCGATGCCGCCAGACAATACCAGCGCCCCAAAGCCGAGCCAATACCAAAACAAAGAAAGGGAGGAAGATGGCCATGGAATGTTGTCCGACGGATCAGGATCCCGCGAAGGGGGAAGCATCGGT
>Ga0066639_10003510_pt1 | contig 13554 bp, 12 predicted proteins | sample CryGeyCG2114_010_2_FD_59504 | JGI IMG/M metagenome (GOLD analysis project Ga0066639, IMG submission 59504) | Groundwater microbial communities from aquifer - Crystal Geyser CG10_big_fil_rev_8/21/14_0.10 | ecosystem: Environmental > Aquatic > Deep subsurface > Groundwater | place: USA: Utah...
ACCATCCCTGCGTATTGCACACCATAGTAATAATAAAAGATTCCCCCTAACACCGACCCTATTACCAAATATAGCACCACTGCATACAAATTGATCTTGAAGCAAACCGTAAATTCAAACTCACCGCCATCACTATGTATATATGATTGAATTGTTGCAAATCCAACCAAAATCGCAATAATTTCACAGCAAGCGAAAACAAATGCGTATATACCAAAAGCCTCTGGAAACAAAAGTCGCGCCAACACCATCTGCAATAAAAAGTTAATAATGAAAAATGAGTACGAATTCACTGCAGACCAAACGCTCGCCTTAAGAAATTTCTTAACGGGCGTCGTCATAAAGGCACATCCCTAATGATTTGACTGATATCAGCAATGTACATTGCCCGATAACCTTCATGAACAGAGTCAATACAGATCTCTTGGTTATCTGGACTCCAACGAGGATGCAAGTCACAACGAAATGCCGTATTGTGAATAGCCACAGGTGTATAGATCGAAGCAAGATTTATTCTGTTATCACTGGGCAAATAATATAACATCAACCAACGATTCCCCTGGCTATTGATACTTGTATCATTCAACATCCATTTCTTGCTTTTATCGAATGTAAAATGCCCTCCTCCTTCATTAGCCGGTATATGCGTCGCAAATGGCGATATTTTGCCTGAGTGGATATTGATTTTCAAAAACGCATCCCCATACAGGCCTGCCCGCACCACATTGGGAACACCTGTCCGACGCACCAACTGGATCATCGGTTTTAAAACGGATCGGATTAATCTATTTGATTGAAGATGCCTAACGGTATTTTGACGTCGCCCCCAAATACAAAAATGCTCATTATCAAACCAGTCAGCATGACTCGCCATTCCGGTATCTAGAAGACAACGAAGGTTTTGGCCGTTCACTGCGCAACAAAACAATCGACTACAGCAACCACCATCGTCCATAAGGTTACGAAGCAGGAAGGTAATATGGCTATCATCCGGTGAAAATAAAATATGATCTACCCAGTAAGATTGTCCTAATTTTAGATACCCCAACTCAAAAAATTGTGTGAAAGAAACGAGCGTTTGTGAAATACCAGTGCGTAAATTTAGTGACTCAATAGCCACATCACGATTTGGGTCAAATTCTCCTCCCAAATATCCATATCCTTGGCGATACTGTTGTATTCGAGCAAAATCGACAGTCATTATTATCGATTTATCATGTGATATCGCATAAACCGGTTTTGGTACGGACATGTGTTTACGCGTCTTAAGATCAAAAATCTTACTGACAAAATCCTTACCCACACAGCTGTTATATATAAAACACTCATCATCTAACCATTGCATCATGCAGCCCTGCTGGAAATTCCAGGTAGGGGTAACTGCTAACTTTTCTGCTTTGTTAGTATTTAAATGAACGACACCTATTGATAACGGTTCATTCTCTCGGGGTTGTCGACCATAAACAGTAGTCTCACCAAACAACAGATATTCTTTTGATAGATTCCAGGGAGATTTATCATAGTATCCAAAGAAACAGTGATGGCCTTCCGGCGTCGCCCTCTTTAATTCAATCATGGCATTGCTATCTCTTTGCAGATGCGTTTAATTGTAACGAGATCATTCTCGAAACTCCACGCCAATACCGTTTTTAATGCATGCATACCTAACTTTTTTCTTAGAGATGCATCAGATGCTAATTTTTGAAGGCAGTTCGCTAACTCCTCGACACTCCCTTGTTTGAAAATGTAGCCATTATGGCCATCAATAATTAAATCCCCTGCTGTTCCAACGGTGTCAGATACTATAACTGGCAAAGCGAAATTCATTGCCTCATTAACCGTTTTTGGAGAGGGGTCTATAAGTGATGGCTGAACCAAAATATCTGCTGACTGATAATATTCATATACTTTATCATGTGATTTGAACCCCGCAACGACAACCTTTTTTGTAAGGTTATGTTGCACCAAAAAGCTCATGAGTTGCTCACGCTGGTCACCTTCGCCAATATAGATCAACCTCAATTCTGGACATGATGTGTGTATGCGTTTAAAAGCTTCTAATAACACGATCGGGCATTTGTGCGCTGCAAGCCTGCCTGAATACAATACCACTACGTTATTGTCTTCAATAGCCAAGTTTGCACGAACCACTTTTCTATCTAATTGCAGGCGCAATTGTTCAAATTTATCATTATCAACAGCACAGGGCATAAAATACAACTGGGACTCCCTTACCCCGTAGTATTTAAAAAAATCCGCATTTTTACGGCATGAGTAAGTAAAAAAAGGGACCTCTGAAAAAAACCTCGCCAAATATAGCTTTTTAAGTAACATCCTCCACTTCGGACCATCTCGAGCAGGCGCAGCTTCCCCTTTAAAAATAACGGGTATCCCAAGTCGCTTAGCGGACCATTTCGCAATCCAGCAACTCAAATGATTATACCCAAACAATAACACCGCATCAGGCTTATATTGCTTCATCAGCCGATAAATTCCAGGATTGATAAAGCCAAAGAAGCCTTTTCCTGGATGCCAGCTTAAATTTTTGACAAATTCATAATGGTACCCTTTTAAAAGCGCTTTAGAAAACTTCATTGGCCAATTATGCCCAGGCGTATACGCCTGATAAATGTCCCACAGAAAAGCCACTCGGCTGTCAATATCCTTAGATTCGTTCAACAGCCGATAAATTGGGACATGATATTCGACTGGATGCGTATTAATAACCAACAGTTTCACCTACGCCCCCAAAATTCTTGTAAACATGTGTTGCCCAGTGCTGCATAGACAAGGCTTTTTGATCTGATTTTGCCATAAGCCATTCTCTAACCGGCACATAAAATCCTGTTTTTTCACGTTCTAGCAATGCTTTTGGCAAAGAACTCGAGAACAGGGAAAATAATTGTTGTTTGAACAACTTTAGATTGCCCATCAATGGCATTACTTCGGAAAATAGGCATTTATCAACAAATGGTATACGGACCTCTAATGAATGTGCCATGCTCGCCCAGTCAGTATCTCGAAGTAATTGATTTTTCATATAGAAATCTATCTCACATGCTGATACAAATTGTCGGGCATTACGGAATTGGGCCTTACTCACTGGAAACAGAATTGGGGCTAATTTCTGCCACCCCTCATGGACTACAGAAGCAGGAAGTACTTGTTTTAATTGCCAAGGCAATGTTAAGCATCGTTTTAACCAATACGCGTCCAATAATGTCTGGCTATACTCAAATACGCTCGCCTGTTTTGGTGAAACCAGTTTCCCCATACAGTTCACACCTAGCTGACGGAATAAACGCCCCATTGGTTTTGGAACCCAGCCAAAATTTCTTACCATCCGAGGCACATGTGAAAAAGTATTATAACCTGCGAATAACTCATCTCCGCCAACCCCAGACAATGCCACTTTTAAACCGACCTTTTTAGCCGCCATACTAACAAAATAGGTGTTCAACCCATCAATTGTCGGTTGGTCCATGGCTTCAAAAAAAGCTGTTTCGTGTTCAAAGAAATCATCACTATCAAGCCAAATAGTTTTATGTTCAGTCTCAAATGTATTGGCGACCCTTTCTGCCAATAGTGTTTCATCCCTGACAGTTCCCCTATAAGCTTCAAAACCCAGTGTGACTGTTTGCACTTTATACCCGAGTTCTTGTCTGATAATTGCAAGTATCAAAGATGAATCAAGCCCAGACGATAAAAACACCCCAACAGGAACATCAGCAACTAAATGTTTCTCAACACTTTCAACAATCGAATGGTAAATTTTTTTGACTGGAACCACCGGCATTTGTTTGGCAATAGGATTCTGAACATTTAAAAAAGTTTGGGTTGAATCAAAATAACGTCGCGTCACAGGCTTTTTATGGCGTGATACGCACATAATCGAACCTGCAGGTAGTGCAAAAATGTTACGATATAATGTATAGGGTTCCGGAATACTACCCGTCATGTAAAACCCTACTTGGCCAGCAGGCTCAAAAGGCATTGTTTTAATTTCCGGGATTTGCCGTAATGCCCTTACCTGAGATGCGATTGAAATTTGTTTTCCATTATCGTAATAATACAACGGCTTTATTCCGAAAGGGTCGCGTGCAAGCACAAGCATCTCAGCGCGCTTATCATACAACGCTAACGCAAACATTCCTTGAAGCGCATTTACAAATTCTAATCCACGGTCTAAATAAAGATTCAGAATCACTTCTGTATCAGAATTGGTATTAAAAACATAACCCTTTTTAATCAATGCTGTACGAAGCGACTTATAATTGTAAATTTCACCATTAAACACCAATACAGCATTGCCGTTAGCATCCATCATAGGCTGATGTGCTTTATCAGATAAATCAATGATCGACAAGCGCCGATGCGCCATCCCTAGTGTTTTATTATCTGATTGATATATACCCTTATCATCAGGACCCCTAGAATGCATAAAATCACGCACTCTAGCAAGCAAGTCGATATTTATAGGGTTTGCATCAGCATATGAATAAAAAGCCGCTATTCCACACATAAGACCCTAGCTGATGTTAGTTGTACTAGTCTACTAAAAAACATTCTTCTTTATCAGAAGTAACGGGGGGTTTAATGTGTTGTAAATCATGATTCATCATTTCTTTGATCAATTGGTGTATGGTTATATTTGGCTGCCAATTTAACTCTCTACGTGCCTTAGAAGCATCACCCAGTAATAATTCCACCTCAGCCGGTCGGTAATACCCTGGATCCACACAGATAACGATACGCCCGGGTTTAAAGGCACTGTATTGGCAATCATCGACACTATCGACAACACCAACCTCATCAATTCCCTCACCTTTCCAAACAATCTTGACGCCGATATGTTCGAAACAACGTTCACAAAACCATTTGACCGAATATTTTTCACCAGTGGCAATCAAATAGTCTTGGGGAACATCTTGTTGCATCATCAACCATTGTGCATAAACATAGTCTTTAGCATGCCCCCAATCCCGCTCTGCGTTCAAGTTTCCTAAGTAAATTGTATCTTCCAAACCATAGCAGATCTGTGCAATACCTCGTGTGATTTTACGCGTCACGAAAGTCTCACCGCGCCGAGGGGACTCATGATTAAAAAGAATACTATTAATCGCAAACATGTTATAAGCTTCGCGATAATTCACGGTAATCCAGTATGCATATAGCTTAGCAGCGCCATAAGGACTACGAGGGTAAAATGGCGTAGTCTCTTTTTGTGGGGTTTCTTGAACTTTGCCAAACATTTCGCTTGTGGACGCCTGGATAAATTTTGTCTTGTCTTGTAATTTAAGGATTCTGATAGCCTCTAATAAACGTAGTGTACCCAAAGCATCAGAGTTCGCCGTATATTCAGGTGTTTCGAAACTTACAGCCACATGGCTTTGCGCACCTAAATTGTATATTTCATCTGGTTGCACTTCTTGAACCACCCTAATCAGGTTCGTGCTATCAGTTAAATCACCATAATGTAAAAAGAGCCTTACATTCCGATGATGGGGGTCAGTATATAGATGATCTATCCTGGAAGTATTCAATTGTGAAGATCTGCGACGAATACCATGCACTTCATAACCCTTTTCCAATAGCAATTCAGCCAGATATGAACCACTCTGGCCGCTAATCCCTGTAATAAGTGCTTTCTTTTTTAGTGACATTTTTTAATAACCATCCATCATTTTCAAAAATCAACTTAAGTGTACCATATACTTTCAATAGCCTATAAGGAAATACTGTTTATAACGTCATGCAATCTATAATTACATTACCTCTTCAGAAACCTTAACTTCTGCAGGAGATTTCCATAATGACTTATACGCTTTTAAAACAGCATCACCATATGTAGAAACTGTAACACGCTGGGCCGTTTCTAACGCAGACTTAGCCATTTTGACTCTTAAAGCCTGATCTTCGTATAGTTTTAAAATGGCTTCTTTTGCAGCATTTACATCACGGATAGGGATCACAAAACCTTCTTTACCATTGACAATGACATCAGCCATACCCACATTTTCTGTCACAATGATAGGCTTGCCTGCTGACATTGCCTCAACGCCGACCATCCCAAACCCTTCATCAACTGATAACAACGCAAATACATCACTATTTTGATACAACTGGGCTAATTTTTCATTGCTCACATGACCATCTAGTAAAGTAATAGAATGAAAGTCGGCAAAACGTCTAAATTCGTCAGGGACAACATTTCGAATTATCAACTCAGCATTCGGTAAGTCGAGCGATTCCCAGGCTTTCATCAAATAATAAAAACCTTTTCGATAAAAATTAAAGCCGGCAGAAAAAACAATAAACTTTTTATTTTCAGTTTGTGTTTCAGATGGTCGCAATTGTTTCTCAGGCGTAAGGGGCGCCAATCGCAATTTTTGAGGTGAATAACCATATTGTATAAAACTATTATAAGTATACCGTGATGGTACGAGTATGATATCTGCTTCATCATACTCTGCGATCATTTTTTCTCTTAATTCATTAGGAATAACTGGCTCACTGGTACCATGTAATAGATTATATTCTTCAGTTAACAACTGGGATTGAAAATCCACATGGGGACAAGCCCGGTCTAACACTGTTTTAATCCCATGACGTTTAGCCCAACGTAATGATTCTAAACAATACCCGCTGAGACCATGAAAAATATCTGGCTTTTCCGGATGCGCTCGAAGTCTTTTAATAACTTGCGCATCAAAATGATTTGAAAACCACGTCGTTGGAAGTTTTTTATGCAGCTTATTGGCAACAAGCCTCAAGGCCCCTAAATGAGAGATCGTACCTAGCCTACGGGGGTCAATTGCATATTCTTTAACTTTAAATTTTGGATATATGCTCACAAGTGAGGAAAGCACTCCATGATTATCAAGGTACTCAGCAAGTCTAAAAATATAATATTTTTGATGTGCAGATAAAAAGACCTTCATTATTTATATCCCTAACTATGATTTTTACTTTATGTATAACCCCATAAAGATAGCTAATTGTACACTACTGTATTTTAAATTCATCAAATACTTCTAGCACTTGCTTAATGACATAGGTTTGATCATCTGATGTCATTCCTAAACCAGATGGCAAGTATAAACCATGTCCAGCCAAATAATCAGTCACAGGGCATTCAACATTAGATGCAAACCCCAATTTTTCGAGAATCGGCTGCTTATGCAAGCCTGTGAAAAAATGACGTGTCTCTACCCCACGAGCATGCAAAGCATCCATTACGAGATCAGCTGTCAAATGTGATTCTAACTCTAACACCATACCATACATCCAATACACATTTTGATATCCTGGCTGGCACACAGGTAAACGGATATGCTTATACTGTGAAAAAGCTTCTGTATATCGACTTGCGATGTCTTTTTTACGCTCAAGTAAACGCTCTATTTTACCAATCTGAGAAATCCCTAAAGCCGCTTGCATCGAAGTTAATCGAAAATTGAATCCTATCGCATCATGAATATAACGCCGCTCAGGATCAAAAGCCAAGTTTCGCAGATGGCATAGGCGCTTATACAATAGCTCTGAATCAGTAAGCACCATCCCGCCTTCGCCAGTAGTGATAATTTTATTCGCAAAAAAACTAAAACAACTGACATCACCAAATGAGCCACATTTTTGATTTTGTATAGATGCACCATGGGCTTGTGCGGCATCCTCGATAATAGCCAAACCATGATTTTTGGCAATACCCTCAATAGCCTGCATATCACAAGGATGCCCATAAATATGCACAGGCATGATTGCACGAGTATTCTCTGATATTTTTTCTTCTATCAAAGCGGGATTAATCGTCCAAGTATCTGGGAGGCAATCAACAAACACTGGTTTTAAGCCAGCACGAACAATAGCAACGGCACATGAAATAATCGTAAAACTTGGTACAATGACCTCAGCACCCATCGGCAAGTCCAAAGCCGCAACAGCAAGCTCTAGAGCATTCGTTCCATTAGATACCGCTACGCCATAGCGTCGGCCACAATACTGCGCCCATTTTTCTTCAAATTCTTGTACATACGGCCCAGATGATGATATCCACCCCTCAGACACCGCTGAGATAAGTGCCTGAATATCATCATTTTCAATGGTAGGAACATTTACTGATATCATGATCAAAGTATTCCTTATCATCGTTTGGCATATAGGGGCCCTGCTTTATTTCAACCAGTACGGCATCTTCTAGTATTTCGAATCCATGTCCACCATTTAACAAAATAATAATATCCCCGCTATTCAACAGCTTTTTGGCAATAAATTTTCGCTGGTTGTCGAATAACACCGCCTCAACAGCTCCGTGTTTTACCAATATCACTTCGGTAGTACCCACTATCTGACGTAATTGGGGCTTATGTTGATGTGGCGTAATTGTATGCCCTTTAGGGTATACAATATACCCGAGCTGCTGTGTGGCAGTCGGTTCAGTAATAAAAGTTGTTTCAGCAGGCGCATAACCAGCACCTATGATTATTGCGATCGGCGTTTTCTCAGAAACAATATATTCAATTTGCGGCATCACAAACCCTCGCGACCACAGCCAAATTCCACTCTTGTTCAGTAATGTAACTTCCAGGCTTGAGAAATGGCTCAAAGTGAATAGAAACAAAGCCAGCTTGATGAAGCATATATCTCAACTCTGGGATAAAGAAATACCGCATTTCATGCGTTTCGACCGTTTTCAACCCTGAAGAAGCGTCTAATATTGTAAATTTCACTGACGCAGTATTGGTTAAAATATCAAGCGATGTTTCACTGAGACGATAATATTGATGGTCATCAATATTAAATGTTTTGATACGACTTTGAGGTTTTTCAGACAACACAGCATTACCGTGCCAACAATCAAACACGAACACCCCACCCGGGCGTAAACATTTTCGAATATTGGTAAACAATCGTTGTAAATCTGGTGTTCGCGTAACATAACCAATGACAGCGAACATCGAAATAACAGCATCAAACTGTTGGTCAATTTCAAATGACTGCAAATCCGCTTGGTAAGCATTAACGGATATATTTGCCGCTTCAAATCTATGCACAGCACGCTCAAGCATTTTTTCTGATCGATCTAAAATTGAAAGTTCTGCCCCAGCTTGTGCCAAAAGCAATGCGTGTTTACCTGTACCGCAACCAAGGTCTAAAATCCTAAACCCTTCCAATGACGTTGTGTTGAAGCAGTCTATTAAATATTGTACCTCTGCACCATATTTTTTGGTTGCATAAAGATCATCATAGTAAGTGGCATAATCATCATTGAAGACAGTATTATCTAACATAATATTTTTACCTAGCACAGAAAAAGCGTTTACTTAATAGTCCGAGTTTGACTACCCATCATGTTGGGATTTATTTTCGCTAACAAATCCCGTCGGGCATTCCCAGCCGCAACGATACTTTTCACCCCGATAATTTCACCCAGTATCTGGGCTGAATATATTACGTTTAGCGCCAAATATAGCTTGAAAAGATTAAATTTACTGTAAGGTTTCACACGAATAGCGATTCGTAACAAGGGAAATACTGTAATCATTTTTAAGCTATACCATAAAACTTTTGTACATACTTTCAATAAGATATAACAACGGTTATGGCCCGCTATTGCATAATTAAACTGGGGACCAGCAACACCCCTCCCAACCTGTTGATGCCAAAACTCACTCAGCATACTTGGCGCAATATGAGGCATAACAATAGATGCATCATAAGCTTTTTTAAACTTCTGCTCGCCCAGTTTCATGGAAAGATAATTATCGGTACCTCCCATAATATTATAATTTTCGGGAAATAGATTAACCGCAAACAGCGCATTTTTTCGCGCTGAGAAACCTTCCGACCATAGCGGAATATTCTCTATATTGTCATATTTAAGACGATGTAATCCACTAATCAGGCTTGGATACAGGTGATCCACATTAATCACTGAACTTGACACAAGCACATAGTCTGCACCATTTTTATAGTGCTCCAGAACACGATTTACAAAATCAGGCAATGGGCGATTATCTGCCGTAAGCAAAAATATGATCTCACCAGAAGCCTGCTTAATCCCTAAATTATATGCACCATTTAGGCCTTTCATTTCTGACTGGCGGTAAAGTTTAATCGGGTATTTTTGACTATATGCTTGTAAAATTCGATATGTTTCATCAATAGAGTCATCAACAACAATGACCTCTTTATTATCATAGTCAATTTCAGATCCGCTATCTGATGTTCCCTTTATATCATTGGCTTCATTGTAACTAGGAATTATCAAGGAAATTTTTGGCTTAAACTCAGCAGTCATACCATATCCTTACCCTTAATAAAATATGCTTCATGAACAAAATCGCGACGCGCAGATCCTAATACGCCACCTTGGGCAATATATTGATGGCCATAAACACTAGTAATTAACACAGAATTTAACCTTATACCTATATAGAGTCAAAGTTTACAACAATTTGGACGTTCGTGGAACTGAGTATTGATCACCATTTGAGTAATCATTAACGTCACGCCTCTAACAAAGTAAATTTATTGTTTGAAACAATAAACTCAGGGTTTAGTAAATCAACTTTATTAAAGCTTAAAGTCCTATCAAAAGCTAGCGACTTAATACTTAGCCCCGCTTCTTCACAAATAATGATTGCCGCAGCGATATCCCACTCCATAGTTGGACCCAATCGAGGATAACAATCAGCTTTCCCTTCTGCAACGAGACAAAATTTCAAACTGCTTCCCGCAGGTTGCAATCTAATCTCATAACCTTTATTTTTCAGGCTATCGATATAATTTTCTGTCGCTTGGTCATTATGTGAACGGGAAGCCACCACTCTAATGAGTTTTTCTGGCTCATTAGAAATAAAACAAGGTAGGCGATCCCACTGATTATCTATACTTTTATATGCCCCACCACCCAAATAAGCAGCATACGTGGTGCTTTTCGCAGGCAAATGGACCACCCCTAATACAGGTTTATTTCCTTCAATCAACGCTATGTTAACTGTAAATTCGCCCGTGTTTTTAATAAACTCCTTGGTACCATCTAAAGGATCAACCAACCAATACATAGGCCATTGCTTACGGTTTTCATAAGCAACATGTACAGATTCTTCAGATAAATATGGTATTGAACACAACGAAGCTAATGCCGTACAAATATATTGATCTGCCGCCTTGTCAGCAATTGTCACAGGAGTATCATCAGGCTTGAGGTTTACATGCACCCCAGTCCGGTAGTATTGCAATATTATCTCGCCAGCTTTTTCAGCAATGTCGATTACTTTAGCTAGCAAAGTCTGGTTTAGCTTCACGATGCTTTCCAAATAAAGTGAATGCCCAAACTCGCTCATGGACATAAAATAAAATAATTTTCACCACCACCTCGATCGATCCTATCGATATTGCATACACAAAATTTCCAGTAACAAAATAACTGATAATCATTGTGGTCAATGTAGCCAACACTCTCCATGTGATCGCTTTTATTAAGCTTCGACGGTGCGCTTCTGACTTGGAATTTCTGACAATTGACATGGTTGTTTAACTCCTTTTACAAACCCGAATTCTTCAAGTTTAAGTATAATTTCTTGAACGGCCTCAATCACAGTGATATCAGTTGTATCAATCGTCAATTCCGGACTATGTGGCTCTTCGTATGGGTCATCAATACCTGTAAACCCTTTTATTTCTCCAGCCCTTGCTTTCGCATACAAACCTTTCCGATCTCGCTGCTCACAAGTCTCAAGAGGTGTCGACACATAAACCTCGACAAAGCCCCCAGCTGACTCAATCATTTTTCGCACTTCATATCGCACATCATGATAAGGTGCGATAGGTGCACAAATAGCAATACCACGATGTTTGGTAATTTCGCTCGCCACATAGCCAATACGACGAATATTAAGATCACGGTGTTCTTTAGAAAACCCCAGCTCAGAAGATAAATGCTTGCGCACTAAATCACCATCCAGAAGTGTTACCGGCCGACCATCCATTTCCATAAGCTTGGTGAGCAAGGCATTTGCTAAAGTCGATTTTCCTGCACCCGATAAGCCAGTGAAAAATACAGTAAAGCCTTGCCGATGCTTAGGCGGGTGTGTACGACGCAGCTCAGAAATAACACCCTCATAGGAAAACCATGACGGTATTTCTATGCCTTCACGTAAACGACGGCGAAACTCCGTACCCGAGATTTTTAATACCCGCTGATCATTACTAACCTCATCTGCTGGGAAATACTGGGCTTTATCCTCGACATATACCATTTCTTTAAAAGGGACCATCTTAATGCCAATTTCATCTTCAAATTCAGCCACGACTGTTTGGGCATCATACGGCCCATAAAATGGTTGGCCATTAGAATCATTTCCTGGGCCAGCATGATCACGCCCGACAATAAAATGTGTACAGCCATAATTTTTACGTATGAGAGCATGCCACAAAGCTTCTCTTGGCCCTGCCATACGCATCGCTAAAGGCAAAAGGCTCAAGGCTGTCGTTTGACGGGGATATTCAGCTAAGATATTCTCATAACAACGAACACGCGTAAAATGGTCAATATCATCAGGTTTTGTCATTCCAACTACCGGATGAATCAACAAATTAGCATCATTTTCTTTAGCTGCACGAAAGGTCAATTCTTGATGAGCACGATGCATAGGATTACGCGTTTGAAACGCTACAATTTTCTGCCAGCCATTTTGGGCAAAAAACGCTTTTGTTTGGGCTGGCGTCAAACGCAAATGCGTAAAATCATAATGTGACGGCAAAGCCAAGTACTCAAGTTTACCACCTAAATATACATTACCGGCATATTCATGAAGATAACGGACAGCTGGATGCGCCAGATCATTTTTTCCATAAACACACTCAGCTTCTCGAATTTTATTGGGCACCCATTTATCTGATACTGTCATGATTGCTAATGGAACACCTTCGGGATCTAAAAGCTCAATGTCACCCCCTACCCTGACATGGTCCGCAAAAGCTTCGGTTACATCCAATGTGACAGGCATCGGCCAGACTTCGCCACCATTTAGTCTCATGTTATCTAACACTGACTCATAATCATTCCGCGTCAAAAACCCTGTCAACGGTGCAAAGCCACCATTTAAAATCAATTCAACATCGCAAATTTGTCGTGCAGTAAGATTCCAAGAAATACGATCCTGTAACTTCTTTTGAATCAATCCCTTTCTCCTCTAATAAAATTATTACTTCTTTCTAAAAATAAAATCGCGTTGCACTAAGAAATTCACAAAAAACATAATCAATTCTGAAACGATCTTAGCGGCAACGACATTAAAACCAAAATCAGTCATCAAGCCAGTAATTAACGCATAAGCCAGAAGCGCTGAAAATATAACCAAAACAATATATTTAGGGAATGCGTTTTTATGTGTTTCATGAGAATGAAACGCAAATCGACGCACATTAATGTAATTAAAGATCATGGAAATAACGCGGCCTGTTACCAAGCAAATAAACACCTTATGAATGACCAAGTAATACATAGCGAAGAATATCGTATAATCGATCAATCCACTGATCATGGCA
>Ga0066639_10003515_pt1 | contig 13542 bp, 19 predicted proteins | sample CryGeyCG2114_010_2_FD_59504 | JGI IMG/M metagenome (GOLD analysis project Ga0066639, IMG submission 59504) | Groundwater microbial communities from aquifer - Crystal Geyser CG10_big_fil_rev_8/21/14_0.10 | ecosystem: Environmental > Aquatic > Deep subsurface > Groundwater | place: USA: Utah...
CCTTTCAGCCTCGCCCGCAGGCGAGGTAATCGCACCGCAGGTGCGTAAAACTTCCGAAAATTCTGAAATTGTAAATTGGCGGAAGCGAGAGGATTCGAACCTCCGATGCCTTTCGGCATACCGCTTTTCGAGAGCGGCCCGTTCAACCACTTTGGTACGCTTCCATAAAAATATATTAGCATATTATTTCCCTTCTGTTATAATGGCAATATATGAAAATAACCAAAGAATTTACTTTTGATTCAGCACACAAATTGGAATGGCATCCCGGCAAATGTAAAAATCTGCATGGACATACTTATCGTCTGCAAGTTACCCTTGAGGAAGAGTTAAATGAAAATGGAATTGTTATGGATTTTGGCGATTTAAAAGATATCGTTAAAGACGAAGTGCTAAACAAGCTAGATCACTCTTTCCTAAATGACACAATAGAAAACCCCACAGCCGAAAATATCGTCATGTGGATTTGGAATCAATTAAAACCAAAACTTCCACTTCTAAACAAAATCACCCTCTACGAGACCCCAACAAGTTGGGCGAGTTACGAAGAGTAAATTTTTAGTAAATACTTGGTATTTCTACAGGCTCAGAAAGAGATTCAGTTTGAGGCGTTTGAGTATTAGGTGTTATTTCGTCTAACATATACAAATTATAGCAAATAGGGCTTTAAATAGGGGCTTTAGGGCTTGCAATTTATGTTAGGATAGGATATAATATATAAGATAACTTAAAAGAAAGAGGCACACAAAGTGTCTCTTTTTTTTGTTTATATTAAAAATCTATTTTTATAAGTGGATTTTTAGATAAACTCCTTTTTATCGCAGATTGATAAATAGCAGACAATAACACAGTTCCTCTTCTATGTTCCATAAAATCAGAAAAGTATCTCGATTGTTTTTTATAGCATCAATAAAATCCATAACACCTGCATGTCTTGCGTCTTCTTGGTGACCTCTTGATTTGCCAGATAATTTCATTTCCGAATAATCTCTCATGTTAAAAACCTCATGAGTTTTCCAATAACTAAACAAATTTGAATTTCTAAAAACATGCAACTCTATATGAAATTCTTTCCCCATAGAAAAAAGAGCTTCCGTTTTTTCACAAATCTGTTGAGACTGATATGTCATCAAAGAGACTGATTGAAATGGTCCTTGCTCAACAATGTATTGTTCTTATCTTACTCTACCGTTACCTTTGTATAAATCCTTATCTAAAGAAGAAAGCCATCCTCTCTGAGAAAAACCATTATGAATAAGATTCATACTAGCTAGGGTTTGAACATCTTTACCGCTCATAAAAGTGATATTTGAAAAGGCATCTATTTCACCAAATCTTTTTGTTTGATTTAAAAAATCTTTCTCTGAATATTTATTAATTTTATTAAAATCAGGGAATATTTTACTATAATCAGAATAATTAATCTGATGTAAAAAATCAGAAGGTCTAATAAATGAGGTGAAAACTTCTACTCCAGTTATTTTTTTTGATACACTCTCAGTAGAAGAGATAAGCCAATTTATTATATCCATACTGTGATAACCAGAATGTGAGCATTTACCATATCCCAAATTATACCCATGATATTCTAAATCTATAATTTCATTAGGGGTTCTCCATTGCCCATCTGAATGAGATGTTTGTATCGAAGTAATTGGACAATTTGTTTCATTAAAAACTTCCACAACTTTTTCTTTCATTATTTTATACAAAGGATGATACCTCCTCTGAGACATCAAAGAAAACACAACATGTTTTTTCTTTTTAGCTTTTGTATAAATTTTTGCAAGTTTATCGTAATCAGAAATTAATTTCTTGGCTTGTCTTAAATTAGAAGAAACATTTTTTTCTGAAGTTATTGGTTTATCCATCAATATATGAAGTCCTTTTTCTAGTGCCCATTTAGCGTATTTATAGTGAGTCAATGGGTCTGTTGATATTATCACACAATCTATATCATTATCTTTGACGATATTATCAATAATTTTTAATGAATCCTTTTTTAGTTTATTTATATTATTATCACGGTCAAAATAGTACATCTTGATGGGGTAATTGTTTTCAGAGATGTATTTATCTATTACTTCTTTTTCACTCAACAGATCTAACCCATAAATATTATCCACCGCTCCGTTTATGAGGGATGGTATATATATTCTTCTCGAATGATGTCCGACTCCGATAATCAGTAAATTCATAAACTAAATTTTTTCGAGAGCTATTTTGTTTTCTGGCATTTCATAAATATCTTTAATCTCATCTTTTACACCCCATTTATATTCAACATGTTCCTCACTTAATTTTACTTGTGATGATTTTTTGACCTCAACAGCAAAGACATATTCATATATCTCTCCTATAGATTTTTTATTCCATTTAAAATGATGAATACAGTCTGAAATTGAAATAATATCTTCTTTTGCTAAACCTATTTCCTCGTTTATTTCTCTGACAAGACAATTTTCTATGTTATCAAGAGCTTCTAATGTTCCCGTAACTGGCTGCCAAAATCCTCCATCCTCTGGGGATCTTTTTACTGCCAAGAAATTCTTTGTTCCATTATCATCTGTATAATAAACAATTGCTTCTACTTTAATTGGGAGATCAAAATTTTTCATAATTATTTTTTTAATTCTGAAAACTTATTATTAATAATATTTATAATTGAATCATTGATTGTATTCGGGTCTGAGGTTCCATCTATTTGAATAATACGATCTTGTAGTTCATTTGGAATATATTTATGAGCACCTAAATACCAGTCATATTTTTCTAGTATCAGCTTTTTTCTAAATTCATATTTAGAATCATTTTCATCCAATCTAGACAGAAGAGTATCTTTATCAACAATAATATTAAAAATTAAATCTGGGCATATTTTATTAACATCTATTTTGGAATCTTTGGGACAAAGATTATTCGTGATATCCTTTTCTCCCTGACTTCTTGGTACCATGGTTCGAGACAATAAGGTTCTATCAACTAACAAAACAGCAACAGGTTTATTACTTTGTTCTGCCATATTAGGTAAAACTCTATCTCTGAAAACAACTAGCTCCCGAGCCAGTCTTACAGAGCTATCATTCCACAAATCACTATCTTTATTTTCTGGATTTTTCAAAAGTGGCATTGTTTTAGTCCACCACTCTGAGATAGGGTCTCCCTTATGTTCACCTTGATTTGGCCTAGAACCATCTCCCCTAACAACTAGATATGGTATGCCCATTTTTCCAATTGGTTAGAAAATAATTCTATTTGAGTACCTTTACCAGATCTATTTGGTCCTTCAAAACCAATAGATATAACCTTAGGTTTTTCCATTTTATGATTGTATCATAAGAGCTTAGTTTCTGGTAGTATATGTTCAGTTAACCATATTATGTGACAAATATTTTAAAATTATAACTAAAAACAACCATCTTACTCTGGTTGTTTTTAGTTAGTCTCTAGGTTAGCACTACGTTTAGTCCTTACTCTTTTATTTCTTATTACATTAATAATTTTCTTATTTCGTCTGTGGGATTAATTTTTTCAACTCTTCCATTTAAACGCTTCGGCATTGTCATCCAATTGACTTCTTTTTTAATAAAAATAATTTTTGAAGATTTTTTTACATTTATATTTAATATATGTATATATTTTTGTTTGTTCTCGATATATATTTTGTAAAAACGAAAAGAAAAAAGTGTCTAAAAAATCCATCCTTTCTCCTGTTTTAGATGTTAGTATTTGTTGAATCATTAAACATTTAGAATCAAAATCGTCTAGGTTTGAAAAATAATTGACATTCTCATTCATATTATTAATCCATTCATGAAAATACTTTAAAAATGTTTTCATTTTCCACTTTTAGTTAATACCTTATCAAAGAATGATTTACAAATTTTTTCTTTTTCGACTTCCTCATATTCTAAGCCGTCTATTACGTTCTCTATAAGAAAAAAAAAATTTTATTCGATTCACGATGATCAAAAGAATAGATAAAAGAACCAAGTTCACTATTGTATTGTTGATTTTTCTTGTCAACACTTTTAATTTGAAAACCGTGTTTTAAAAATTTGTATTTTTTAAATGCAGATGTAAGTATGTTTATTGGTTTTGTCATATCAAATTCATTCTTGTAAATTTCTCTTAACTTAACAATTTTATTAAATGAATTTGAAACAATAATTGGTATAGAAAAATCGAGTAAATAATTTTCTATTATTAATCTTGATTTTTTTAATGTTGGATAAAAATTTTTATCATCAAAGGTAAGAGGGTGTGTTTTTGTATAAGCAAATTTATGATCGAAAATAATGTTTTGAAGTACTGAAATAATTTCTACTATATCAAATTCATAAGATAAATTTTCAACTATTTTTTTAGGCAGACAAAAAACCCTTTTCCAAAAAATTCAATATTCGCCTGGCTTAGTTCTTTTAAAATATGAGCAATAATATAAAAACTAGAATTTAGCGAGAGATTTATAAAATTAGCACTACTTAATACAGAATCGGGCATATTTTCAAGCTCATTATTCTCTTTTTTATACCTAACAACTTTTAAAAGGTGTTCTAGGAACAAAGTATTGTCTAACATAGAAAGAACATGGTTAATTATTAGATTTTTTCTTGCTGATTTATAAATTTTATTATTTTTTGCAAGGAAAGAATATAGCATAAATAGTTGTATTAAACTACAACAAAAGCAAGTCGGGGTACGACTTGCTTTTGTTTACTAATTCGACCCTTCTCGAGTGCTCGAACTAGCTCTCTAATTGGTGACCCCACGGGGAGTCGAACCCCGGTTGACAGATTGAAAACCTGTAGTCCTAACCATTAGACGATGGGGCCAAATTCCTTTGGCAGAAGTCTCCAATTCTTAATTTCTAATTCATATAATCCAACAAAATCAACCCGATTCCCAATAAAAAGCGAAAACGATCAAGCCATTAAGAACAATAAGATTATAACAGTTTTTACAAAAATTGCAAAAAATGTTAAAGTTTTATATAGGGGCGTATAGCTCAGTTGGTTAGAGCGCTTCGTTGACATCGAAGAGGTCTCCTGTTCAAATCAGGATATGCCCACATGATGAATTTCGTACAAACCCGCATTTATCTTAAGCAATTTTTTGTCTACATAGAGATATCACCAGTTGCAAAAAAGCCACAAGCCAAATATTTGAATTTTTTAAAGAATTGATGTATTATTTTCTAATGCAGAATTTAAACAAATTCGAGGGCATAAAAAGATACCATGTTATTATAGATGCTCACGAAGTCGATCTAAAATTTTTAGATGACACAAAATTTATAAGTAATTTTTTAGTGGAGATATGTGGTTTAATCGATATGAAAATACTCCATGGACCGACAGTAATTGAAGGGGTACCAGAAAACCCTGGAGTTACTGGTTTTTGTATAATCGACTTCTCACACATATCAATCCACACGTTTACAAAAACAAAAGAGTTTTGTTTAGATATTTTTTCTTGTAAACCATTTGATTACGAATCGACAAAAAAACACCTTATAGATAAATTAAATCTCAAGGAAGATCGTTTTGATTTTCGCATAGTTAATTGATTTTCAGGCGACAGCAATACTTCCAAGCAAGTATTTCTCTGATAATGCCTAGCTCATAATTGTGCCTAAAATTATTTGGAAATGTTTTTTTATGCAGAAGAACATAATACGAAACAGTAAACAATTAGGAATATTCGCCTCTGGCAACAAAAGCGGAGGTGGTTTTGGTGCACGAGAGCTTATAGAGAACAGTTTAACTGGAATGCTGCAAGCTGAAATTACGGTTCTTGTTTCTAATCATGAAAATGGCGGAGTTAGAAAAATCGCTGACGAATATGGAATCCCCTTTGAGCTTTTTAAAGGACCGTATATCGCTGAAGAATACCAAAAGATTGTTGAGAAATATAATCTTGATTTTGTTTCTTTGTCTGGTTGGCTTAAACTAGCTCTTGGATTAGACCCAAAGAAATCAATAAATATTCATCCAGGGTCACTACCAAAATTTGGCGGAGCTAGAATGTATGGGCATTTTGTTCATGAGGCTATTTGGGAAGCTTTCCAAAAAGGCGAAGTTAAGAAAACTGAAGTGACAATGCATTTTGTTACAGAAATATACGACGACGGACCTGTTATCTTCCGATATCCTGTTTGGATAAGAAAAGACGATACCCCAGAAACTATCGCCGAAAGAGTAAACAAAATTGAGCACGGATGGCAATCATATATAACCAATCTTGTGGTCCAAGGCAAAATCTCCTGGGATGGTGAAAATCCAGATTCGCTGGTTGTACCAGAAAATTATAATTTCCACATATCAAAATAATGGAAACAAAAAAATTCCAGCGAAATAAAGAAGACTTCATATGTGAGAAATGTGGGAGAGAAGTTGAAGGCAATGGTTACACAAACCACTGCCCTGCTTGTCTTTGGAGCAAACACGTAGACGTGAACCCAGGCGACCGTGCCGAAGAATGTCAGGGGATGATGGAGCCTGTTGCCCTAGAACTCAAAGAAGAACTTTTCCGTATTATTCATAAATGTGAAAAATGTGGACATGAAAAGAAAAATAAAGCCGTCGATGGCGACGACTTTAATAAGCTGGTTAAATTATCTAGAAGAGATAAATAACTTAATACACAATCACGACCAACTCTCCTTTTATCTTTTTCTCACTGAAATATTTAATTATTTTATCGGCTGATCCTCGAACAACTTCTTCGAATATTTTAGTAAGTTCTCTGCCGATGATTATTGTCGGTTCTTTTTTTGACTCGCTAGCAATCTCTTTTAATATTTCTAAGTTCTTTATAAGGCGGTGAGGAGATTCATAATAGACAACAGGATATTCTGACTTTAAAACCTCCCCAAAAAAGCCTGCTTTGCCCTTCTTAGGCGAAAAAGCAAGAAATGTGAACTTCTGCATGTTAATGCCAGAAACGCTTGCCAGCGCCGTCAAAGCTGATGGGCCAGGAATAGGTTCTATCCTGATATCATTTTGAACACATCCATCTACGAGAACATTGCCAGGGTCACTAATACCAGGAGTGCCCGCGTCTGTAACAAGTGCGCCATTACTCCCCTCTTTTAATTTTTCGACAATCTGATCTATTTTACTAATCTTTGAATGTTGATGATAAGAGATTAACGAAGTTTTAATTTCATATTTATTTAGTAATTTCTTTGTAACTCGAGTGTCTTCGCAAGCGATAAAATCAGCTTCTTTCAAAATCCGAAGAGCCCTCAAAGTAATATCCTCAAGATTACCAATTGGTGTTGCCACTACATATAGTGTCCCTGTCTTTTTACTCATAAGATTTATGATAGCACAGATATATAAGCCCCCAAAATCCCTACTCGATAACTCTTTTTGAGTTTCTAATAAATTGTTTTAAAAACTTTGTCTTTATTTTCCATAAATTAATATAGCCCTAATTATGATACCTGATGAACAGGGTGAAGATTATTGGAGAGATCAACCACCAGAAGTATGCTGCGCTGGATGCGAAAAGATTTTGGACGACTGGAGAGAAAGTGAAAATCTCTTTTGAAGGGAAAATGTGAAATAAGTAACTGAAAAAAAGTCCTGCTGTAAGAAAACTCAAAATCAAGACCTCCCACCACGCTTTATCAGACCCGCCGGAATAGTCATCCATAATGCTAGAGAGAACGACATTGCTCGCCAAAACCAGAATAAAGAAAAAGAATATCTTGTACATAAAAATATTCATTATTGTACTGTCCCCGATTAACTGATCTAAGTAATAAAAATTATCAAAGATAAACCCTGAAACATACAACGACACCATGAAAGAAATCATCCTTCTTCTACTTACAGCAATCCCGACAAAAAAACCTGTCACGACAAAGAGAAAGAGGAGAAGTAAATCCCACGAAGGGTTACCGAGAAGTGTATTTATTTGTTCTAAAGATAATGACATTAAAATCTATAATCCTTCAGACCTTAGTTCCTCTATGAGCTTTTTTGCTTTGTTGGAAATCTTTTTAGGAAATTTTACAAGAACACGAACCATCAAGTCCCCGCGTCCACCAGTGGCTGGGACCCCCTTGCCTTTCACACGCAAAATTTCTCCAGAATCAACTCCTGAAGGAGTTTTCATAATAATTTCCCCGTCTAGTGTCCCGATCTTCTTTTCTGACCCAAGTAAAGCATCAGAAAGTTTAATGTCTATATCCATCCATAAATCACGCCCTCTTCTCGTAAAAATATTATGTTCCTTAACATTTATTCTAACATATAAGTCGCCAGAAGTTCCCCCTTGAACAGCTTCTCCCATACCAGAAAGAGAAACCACACCTCCATCATCAATCCCAGCAGGAATTTTTATTTCAATCTCTTCTTTCTTTGGCACAACTCCTTTTCCTCTGCACTTTGAACATTCTTTTTCAGGAGTTTCTCCTTTACCCAAACACTGTGGGCATTCTTGGACAGAATTAAAAGGACCTAATCTTTGGTTTACTTTGCCGACACCCTGACAAACTGAACATTTTTTTAACTTACTTCCAGGTTCTGCACCTTCCCCTTTGCAATCATCGCATCTAGAAATTTTAGACAACACAACTTTTCTTTCTGCCCCAAAAATAGAATCCTCAAACGGGATTTCTAAACCAATGGAAATATCTCGTCCACGCTTTTGCCTCTGACTTCGAGATCTCCCTCCGCCAAATATATCACCAAAAATATCCCCCAAGTCAAACTCCACACCCTGACCACCACCAAAATCACTAAAATCAAAACCACCAAAACCTCCTTCTTGCTGTTGCCCTCCTCCAGCACCAGAAAAAACCCTACCGTAAGTATCGTATTCCTTTCTCTTTTTTTCATCGCCTAACACCTGGTAGGCTTCATTCGCTTCCTTGAATTTAGCTTCATCACCAGTCCCTTTATCAGGATGGTATTTATGAGCAAGTTTACGATATGCTTTTTTTATTTCTTGTTTAGATGCGCTTTTAGGAACGCCTAATGTTGAATAATAATCTTGTGACATGTCCTTATTAAAGCTTTATTTTTTAATAATCTTCCGAATTCTGCAATAGATATTTGCGAATCTTCTAAAGAGGACTATAGGCAAAAAACCGAACATATTTTTTACTTATTTTCTTTAAAATCTGCGTCTCTTACATTTCCTTCTTCGCCCCCATCTTTTTTATCTTCACTAACATTTTCTGCACCTTGAGCAGCCTGTCCCTGTGCAGGTTGAGCTTGGGCCTGCTGAGATTGCATAGCTTCACCAATCTTTTGCAAAACCCGTGAAAGCTCATCTGAAGCTGTTTTAATAGCATTGACATCACTACCATCTTTTACTTTTTTAAGTGCCTCTATTTTTTCTTCAATAGGTTTTTTAACGTCATCGCCAACTTTATCTCCAGCGTCTCCCAAAGCCTTCTCTGATGTGTAAACCATATTGTCAGCCATATTTTTAGTATCAATAAGTTCTTTCTTTTTCTTATCTTCTTCGGCGTGAGCTTCAGCATCTTTCTGCATTTTTTCAATATCTTCTTTTGAAAGCCCCGAAGAAGCTTCTATGCGAACAGATTGCTCTTTGCCAGAAGTTTTTTCTTTCGCCTTAACATTCAAGATGCCATTAGCATCAATATCAAAAGACACTTCAACTTGTGGCATACCTCGTGGAGAAGGGGGGACACCATCCAAAATAAATCTTCCAAGGGTTTTGTTGTCTCCAGCCATTTCACGCTCTCCTTGCAAAATATGAATCTCTACAGAAGTCTGATTATCAGCGGCAGTTGAGAAAACCTGAGATTTATTTGCAGGAATAGTTGTATTCTTTTCTATAAGCTTTGTGCAAACCCCCCCAAGAGTTTCAATTCCAAGAGACAAAGGGATCACATCCAAAAGCAAGATTTGTTTATCAAGAGAACCTTCCATCTGCCCACCTTGGATAGCAGCACCCATTGCGACAACTTCATCTGGATTGATAGTCTTATTTGGTTCTTTTCCAAACAAACTTTTAACAGCCTCTTGAACGGCAGGCATTCTTGTTTGCCCTCCGACTAAAATAACTTCGTCAATATCACCAATAGAAAAACCTGAGTCTTTAATAGCTTCTTTAGTAACCTCAATAGACTTATCAATAAGATCACGAACCAAATCGCTAAGCTGGGTTCTTGTCATTTTTTTAACCAAGTGGACAGGGCCTGATGCATCAGAAGTAATAAAAGGAATATTAATTTCTGTCTCCATCGCACTTGAAAGCTCGTGTTTCGCTTTTTCAGCCGCCTCTTTAAGCCTCTGCAAGGCCATAAAATCTTTAGACAAATCAACGCCACTTTCCTTTTTAAATTCAGAAATAATCCAATTTATAATTTTCTGGTCAAAATCATCCCCGCCTAAATGGGTATCTCCATTTGTAGATTTAACCTCAATGGTAGACTGCTTTTCTTCGTCATCATAACCAACCTCAAGAATAGAGATATCAAAAGTACCACCACCTAAATCATAAACAGCAATCTGTTGATCTTTATTTTTATCAAAACCATAAGCGAAAGCAGCCGCCGTTGGCTCGTTAATAATCCTAAGAACTTCTAAACCTGCAATTTGTCCAGCATCTTTTGTCGCTTTTCTCTGGCTATCGTCAAAGTAAGCGGGGACAGTAATAACAGCTTTGTCAATCTTTTCGCCAAGACGAGCTTCCGCATCGTGCTTAAGTTTCTGAAGAATCATTGCTGAAATCTCTTCGGCTCGATAAGATTTATCTCCCATTTTAATCGCAATTCCATCTTCATCTCTACTCTCAATTTTATAAGGCAAAAGCTTAGCATCTTCCGAAACTTCTTTATCAGAAAATCTTCTTCCAATTAATCTTTTTACAGAAAAAATAGTGTTCTCGGAGTTAGTAACGGCCTGCCTCTTAGCCAAAAGACCGACAAGTCTTTCCCCCGTTTTAGAAACGCCGACGATAGAAGGAGTGGTTCTATTTCCTTCCTGATTCTCCAATATCGACGGCGAACCTGCCTCGATAATAGACATAGCCGAATTTGTTGTACCTAAATCAATTCCTAATATTTTTGACATAAAAAACTAATTTTAAATCTCAATTTTTAAATTTTAAATGAATTTTAAATGTTTTAAAAATTTAAAATTTTTATTTAATTTATAATTTAAAATTTATAATTTAAAATTTCTTAACCCCAACCCTGACTTGAGCTGGTCTTATAATCTTATTGTGAATTTTATAACCTTTCCGCAACTCTTCGATAACTATACCATCCTGCTTTTCGTCTTCGACATCGACTTCTCCCACAGCTTCGTGCTCAGCTGTAAAAAATTTCTTACCCGTAGATTCAACCATTTCTACACCATAACTTTTAAGAGTAGCTAATAATTGATTATATAAAAATATAATACCATCACGCCAGACTTTGTCAACTTTTTCCCAGCTCTCACCAGCGAAAGCTCTATCAAAGCTATCCATTGTCTGCATAATATCTTCCAATAACATCGCATTAGAAAATTTCCTAAATTCATTCATCTTTTTTTCGTCTTCTTTTCGAGCATTTATCAAGTCTGCTTTTGCTCTTTGCCATCCATCTAGATATTCTTTCTTGTCTTGTTCACATTTTTTAAGCCGCTCTCTCAATCTCTTAACAGCCCCTTCACCGCTTACAGTTTGAGCATCGGTGCCATCATCGCCATTAATATCTTCTACGATAATATCATCAAGCTCCTCTTTTTCAACCTTATTTTCAGGCTCTTTTTTATCTTTTTTACTTGTCATAGTTATACCATTCTAACAGAAAAAAGGGGTTGTTTCAACCTCTTTTTTCTGTTTAATAAATCCGACTTTTTACCCAACTTTCACCCCCGCAGACATTTCTCCGTCAACAGTAATGAGTCCGAAATTTTCTTCGTCTTTAGCAGCCAAAAGCATTCCTTGGCTTTCTACGCCAAAAACAACTCTAGGCTCTAAGTTTGCGATTATAGTAATATTTTTACCAATTAAGTCTTCGGGTTCGTAAGCCTTACCGATACCAGCAACAATCTGACGGTTTCCACTCTCCGAATCTTCTTCAATCTTCTCACCTAAGCTAACCTGAAGTTTAATAAGCTTATCTGAGCCTTCCACCCTTTCAGCCTCCAATATTTTAGCTACACGCAAATCTAACTTTGTAAAATCATTGTAAGTTACTTTTTCCATAGCAATAATCTAACACAAAATACTAAAAATAAAAACATTCAGCAATCAGATCGCTAAATGATTTTAGATATTGAGAAAAAACTCAAGCCTTTTCGCGAAATCAAATATTGCCATCCGTTACGGTAAGATTAATGGATGCGACCAAAACAACAATTGCCGTAAACATAAATGGAAACGGGCTAGAGATAAAAAAACTTATAATAATCGCAGGGGTCATTAAATGCATACCGATTTGATAAGATTTTTTATAGTCGATATTAATCTTTTTAATCTTAGCGACACCTAAAATCAAAAGAGCGCCGAAAACCAAATAAACCAGAAAAAACAGCGTTCCTAAAAGTGACATTAGGTAAGAAAGAGCACCGATAGCGACAAAAATACCAATACGATACTGTCTAAATTTGCCAACCAAGGATAAAAGAGAATTTTTATTTAAAACATAATCTGGAAAGCTTCTTAAAGAATTGATTTCTACTTTACCGTTGTTGATATCATAAAAAGCAAGGTTTGTCTTGGAAAGATATAGTAGCGTTTTAGCAATTACAACACGTTCAAAGCTTAATTCATTTTTAGTATCAACCACCAATAAATTTTTAATATCGGATTTTTTTAAAGCTTCTTCGCCTATACTCGCTCCAAAAATTTCAGAGATGGTTATGGTGAAAGGCTCCTCAACATTAGATGAGATTTCTCCATTTTTAAGAGTAATCTCAAGGTTGCCAGGATAATTATTGGATATCTCTGATTTAACAAAATCTAAAGACGAATCAAACCCAGAAATAAAAGGGAAAGAAAAAGAAAGCATGCCACAAACGGCCATCACCAAAGCAAACTTTATAAAATAATTTCTTGAATAAGAAAAGGGCTTGCTAAGTAAGTCTTTATAATATTCTCTACTTACAATACTACTCTTGATTTCATTAAAAATTTCCATAAAAAAACTTATTTTAACGTTTGCTCCACTGTGGAGATTTTCTCGCTTTCTTAAGTCCGAATTTACGTCTTTCTTTTGCACGAGGATCTCTTGTAAGCATTTCTGCTTTTTTGAGTCTTTTTCTAAAATCACCGTTAAATTTAGTAAGAGCTCTCGCAATACCATGCCTTACAGCTTCAGCTTGAGAGTGGACTCCGCCACCCTTAACCTTCACAGTAATTCTAAACTTATCTACAAGCTTCATTTTATTTAAAGGAGACCCAATAATCTCTTGCAATTCACGAGTTGGAAAATATTCTTTAGATTCTTTATCATTAACAATTATTCCAGTCTCTCCCTTAGCAAAAAGCCTAACTCTAGCACTCGAAGTCTTTCTTCTTCCAACAGCTTCAAAATACTTTGCTTTCTCAGCAGTTTTAGTGGCG
>Ga0066639_10003517_pt1 | contig 13539 bp, 8 predicted proteins | sample CryGeyCG2114_010_2_FD_59504 | JGI IMG/M metagenome (GOLD analysis project Ga0066639, IMG submission 59504) | Groundwater microbial communities from aquifer - Crystal Geyser CG10_big_fil_rev_8/21/14_0.10 | ecosystem: Environmental > Aquatic > Deep subsurface > Groundwater | place: USA: Utah...
TTATGATGAAACTCTCACAGAAAGGAGGACAACCGTTCTCTATCTAGGGATCCAGTGCATTAACTTGCAATTAAGATTGAGGAATGCCATAATTTTTGTATGAAGAGAATAGTTCTAATTTTTATTGGTTTATTTCTTTTACTTCCTTCAATTTCTTATGGTTCAATGCTTTTTTATCCATCCCCATATCCTGTGGCGGAAACTGCCCAAAAAGCAGTTATTTGGTATGAAAATGGAATTGAAACTTTGATTCTTTCTACGTCTTTTCGGGGAAATGCAAAAGATTTCGGCTGGCTTATTCCGGTACCTTCCAAACCAAAAGTAGACACAGCGTCTGATGAACTTTATACTGCTCTTGAGGATTTAACCAGACCAAAATATCAAGTTGACAGAGGTGTGATGGAGATTCCCTATAGCGCAACCGGTCTTCAGGAAAAAGCACCTGTCCCTCAATCACCAACGATAATTGACACGAAAGTAGTAGATGTCTTTGATATTACTACGCTTTCGGCAAATGATGAAAAAGGTTTATCAGAATGGTTGTTTAAAAATGGTTATTCTTATCCAAGCGATAGGGAAAACATAATTAAGTATTATATTGAACAAAAGTGGTATTTTGTTGCAGTCAAAGTGAATTCTTCAGGTTTGGGTTATGCTCAGACAACTCTTTCTGATGGTCATGCAACTCCTATAAAATTAACATTTTCATCGCCCAACATTATATATCCGATGAAATTATCAGGACCGGGTATTCCTTCATCTCAGGGAAAAGGTGCTAAAGTTGCAGCTTATTCATTTGAACAAGGAACAGAAGGATTCTATGGAACATTTTCGGCTAATTCTCTTGAAAGTGAACAGGCACAGGGTATCAAAATTGTTCAAAGCTATCCCCGTGTTAATCTAGTGCTTGACTCAAGTAATTCCTATCACGGAACGTTCTCATTAAAAGTTAATCCTTCAAATACGGCGTCTGCTTTACCAATAGTTGCTCAGGCATCGCTATCAAATTTAAAGCCGGGTATAACCTACACATTTTCCGCTTGGGCAAAAAGTCTTAACCCAAATACCGGAAGCGTATATCTTACGACAACATCGGGAACTACAATAAATCAATCAGAGAAAAAACAAATCGGATTATTAAAAGATTGGCAAAGATTTACTTTAACTTTTGTTGCTCCGTCTTCCTATGTTTCGATACAGCTTACGGGTTCTAATTTTTCCGAAGGAGAAACTGTAAATTGGGATGCTGTTCAAGTTGAAGAAGGTAATTCTACAAGTGATTTTACAGAGGAATTTCTTCCTTCCAGGCAAGTTAGCAACTACTCAATGCCGATCGATCGAGTTACAATTCAACTTTATGTATTTTCCGATCACAAGAAGGAAGTACCCGGATTTACAGTTTCCTATGCTTCTTGGGTTTCTCCAAAAACTATAGAAAAATTGGCTTTCACGCCAGACGGCGGACAACCCTGGATTGCTGTTAAGCAAAAAACATATCTAACAAAACTTTACCGTCAAATGCGCCCGTCTGAAATGACTACGGATTTAATCCTAAGAGATGCGGAAAATAATGATTCTGTAAACGCAGATAGTTTTCCAGAGGTTTCAACTTTTAGGTTTATTGCAGTAATTGTTCTTGTTTTGGTGCTTGAAATTATGAGTATTGCCGGATTTATATGGTATAAAAAGAAAAAGGTAAATTCACCTCCGGATTAATATGTTTAACATCCCATCATTATATTCGGATTCGTGGTATTTAAGCATATTAAGTTTTTTTCCTTTCGTTTCAGGTATTATTTCTCTTGGCATACTAATTTATATTATTACTGATGCGGTTCATAACAGACGAAATTATTTTTTATGGCCTATGACAGTTTTTTTTTCGGGAATAATATTTTTTATCGGTCCAATATCTGTATTAATATTATATATTGCAACAAAAGATAAAGAGGGGGTAGAATATAGTAAGGAACAGGATATGGCACAAGGAATTAAAAGAGCGTATTTTTACATTTTCTCATTTATTGCTTTGGGAATCCTCTTTTTTGGTGTCGCAGATTTAATCCGGGTAATTTTAGATTATAATTGGATTAGCCCTGATTATAATTGGACTGGTTCTGTGGTAAACCCATATTATCAGTCTTATTCTTTTACCAAAGATTCATTTACAAGAAATGTGTCCTTTCGTCTTGCTACTATAATTGTCATTTTACCTATCTGGTTTTTTCATTGGTATCATATCGTTACAAATCTTCTTAAGACCAATGCAAACTATGATCTGAAGATTACTTTTAAAACACACAGAGCTTACTTATATCTGATTTCAGGAATTACGCTAATAATTCTCATCATATTCGGTATATGGTTTGTTTATCAATTTTTAAATCTTCTTCTTGGAGTATCAAATATTAAGCTACAAAGTTTTGCGGCACCAATTGGGTATACATTTGCGTCTTTGATTACATTTGTATACCATTTTTCCCGTCTTAGAGGAAAAGAATTTAAAGAATTCGAAGAATATGTAAAATCTATTCCGCCCTCGCCTGTTTTGACAAATTTAAAATCAGAAACACCTAAATCAAGTGGCGGCAAATTTTGCCCTAAATGCGGTATTAAAAATAATATAGATTCTGCATTTTGCACTGCATGCGGATCAAAAATTAGCTAGAAATCAAAGATTTAATTTTTAGCCTTTTGAAATTCGGAAGGCTTTTCAAAAATGTTCTCAGCGGGGTTCTTTATTCTCAAGTTATTGCTAATTGACTTATGCCGCGTTTCTTAAAGCCCATTCCAAAGTCTCTCTTGCTTTCGCTTCAGTTATGGGAGTAATTTTGGGCATTGGGAGATCCATACCGTCTCTGCTTGCTTTAAGAAGTGTTAATCTTGCTTCAACTTTATCTGCAGAAACTACATCAGTAGCGTCAATAGGTATAATATATGTTTTTCGTTTTTGGCCGCTTGACAATTTTACCCAAGTTGCTTTATGAAATCTACCTCTCCTTCCAATTTCAGACAAGAGCCAGTTATAGAGGCGCATAGTTTCTATAAATGGTCCGTTTCCTTCTACAAGTTCTGTTTTATCTATATCTTTAAAATCTCCTATGATTCGTTGAACGACGATTCTTTTGCCAAGTTTTTCTCTCTTGGAAATTCTTTTTTTTACCGATTTTCGTTCTTCTCTAAGCCTCTTTATATAATCAGGTTGCACTTGTATGTGGAAAATCTTTCCTTCAAATGTATACTCTATAAGAAAGTCCGGTTTAGCATAATATGAATAATCCTGGTCGTCCTCAATCAAAGAATAAAATCTCTCCGATACTATTCTTTGAGCTATATCCATAATTCCTTCAGACGATGCAGTTTCCTCTGATGTTACTAGACTATTATCTTCTTTCTTTATAATTCCCTGAAGTTTTAAAGCGTCTATCCTAAAAGTTTTCGCAATATCTATCCATAACGGAACAAGCCTGTCTCTAATTCCTCTTTTTTCAAGAACCGGATTTTCCGGATTAAGAGGATTGTTTCTATCCATAAAACTTCCTCTATATTTTTTGAGAAATTCAATCATTTTGTTTCTCTCAGAAGGGAAACCCGTTGGGAAAAATTTATTAAATGCATCTACCATATTCCAGCTATTGAATTGGTCATCATCATCGGGGAAGCAATATTTGGCTCTATATCTATAAATAAAATTTGCCGGGATTAAAAAATAATCAATGGCACTTCCAACTGCAAGTCCTTTTGAGATGATTCCTTGAGGTTCAAAACCGTATTTTTGATAAACACCCCTTTCGATATTGGAAAGAGTTATAAGCCTATCTATTCTATGTTCTCTTTCGGGTTTAGCCGGCTCTCCCAAAGCAGGGAGAATCCGGAATTCCGGATCTTCTTTTGGGCCTGCCACAAAGAACTCTTGCTGTCCCACAGATGAACCTTTTCTTGTCTCTTTTCTCATAAGCATGTGATTTTAGCTCAAAAATGACAAAATATCAAGAAATTTGGTAAAATAAGAAATATGTCAGAAGCAAAACCCGAGGGCGTTCAGGGAGTATTGATGCCCGACGAAACACAATCAAGTCCAACGCCAGCAACCGAAAAAAACCCAAAATAGAAACGGGGGACTTTATTACGGAACTAAAAGTTCTCGATGAAAATAACCGACCGCAAGTTGTAAAAGTGTTTAGACCGCCAGAAAAAAAAGACGAGAAAGGAAATATAATTGAAGATCCACGTGAATATATTGTAGTAAATATGGATGAAACGGAAAAGATTGTTTGGGATTTAGATCGAAGAATTCTTTATGAGCCCGATGTTCTAGGATATATAGGTTATAGAGGCAGTTTTACTCCTAAAACAGCGCTGGAAAAGGAAGAAAGGGAATTTCTAAAACGGAGAAAAACAAAATCTCCTGCAAGTCCTCGTAGATAAATAATACTCAAATTCGTATTGAGAAAATTATACCCCTGTGATAATGTTGTTTTGTATGAAAAGAGGTGTTGCGACTTTTACACTTGATACCGGAAAATGTCCTCCATGGCTTTTTAAGAGAATGGTTGATTTGGGTCGTGAGATGACCAGAGTTCTTGTAGAAGAGTACGGTCCCTCGGAATTTGTAAAAAGAATTGCAGATCCAGTTTGGTTTCAGAGTCTTGGTACGGTTTTGGCATTTGATTGGAACGCTTCAGGCTTGACGACTATTTTGACGGCGGCTCTTAAAGAAGCGATAAGGGGACAGGAAAAAGAATTGGGAGTTTTTATTTGTGGGGGAAAAGGAAAAACTTCAAGAAAAACACCGGATGAAATTTCAGATTGGGGCAATCGTTTAAATTTAGATTCTAAAAAAGTAAAATCACTCTCATACAGTTCAAAAATGGCTGCCAAAGTTGACTCAAGTCTTATTCAGGATGGGTATCAGATTTATCATCACGCATTTTTCTTCTCTGTAAAGAAATCGCCTGGGTCGGCGGATGTCATTGATAGCTGGGCGGTTGTTCAGCAGGGAATGAACACGGGAAATTCGACTGCAAGAAGATATCATTGGTTTGATGACCTGACGAGATCCGACCTCGCCAACGACCTCGCCAAGGATTTTATTGATGAACCGCATTCGGGAATTGCATCGCAGACTTTTGAGAAAAATGTTTTAAATCTTGTAGATAAAAAAAGCAAAGGAAATAGGGATTTATCTCAAGAGTTGGTTGCATCAGGATATAGCACTTTGATGAAAGATATACAGCTTCTAAGAAGCCACTTTTCCGAATATTCTCAGATGATTTCTTTGGAAGTTCCATCAGGAGAAGATTTCCGAGAAGGGGAACAGCTTACGTTTCTCAAATTAAATGATCCGCATTTTACAACTCATCCCGTGGTCCATGAAGATTTCACCAAAAGTAAGTATCTCGATAAGATTCTTCAAAGAGTAACTTATGAAAGTCCGAAAGATTATGAAGATTTATTAGCAATCGAAGGCGTTGGTCCTAAGACTATTCGCGCGCTGTCTCTGGTAGGAGAAGTTATTTATGGTGCAGACCCGTCGTATGAAGATCCTGCACGATATAGCTTTGCACATGGCGGAAAAGACGCAATTCCGTATCCGGTAGATCGGGAAACTTACGATACTACTATTAATATACTTCAGAAAGCTGTAGGTAAAACCAAAATTGATCCTATCGCAAAAGACAAAGCCCTTCGGAGATTAGAAAATCAGAAAAGCTAACAAGGTCGGATCTCGCAAAATTGTAAAATTTCCTCTCTTCGGAGCTCGGTTAGATAGAAAAATCTTATGCTACAATTAAATCGCTATGGTGCATGTCAGACATTGGATTTTAGATTATATTTACATGATCCATGGACAAGTAACTACTTTTCTTTATCGTAAGCCCCCAAAGCACTATTTAGGATACGTAATTAAAAATAAGATTCCTGTTATTCTCATTCCAGGCATTTTAGAAAAATGGGGATTTTTAAAGAATTTAGGAGATAAAATTTCCTTACAGGGTCATCCTGTTTATATTGTACCTAAACTTGGTTATAACCTCAAAGATATTTCAGTATCCGCAAAAATCGTAAGAGAGATGATTGAGAAAAAAGATATTAGAAATTCTGTAATTGTGGCACACAGTAAAGGTGGTCTAATTGGTAAATACTATTTAAGTTTACTTAATGAGGATGAAAGAGTTAGTAAAATGATTTCTATAGCAACTCCATATTCTGGCACTTCTCTAACTAAGTACCTTCGCAGTAAGCAAGTAAAGGATCTTAGAACTGACAGTGAAATTATTAAAGAATTAAAAGCGCACAAAGAAGTAAACAAAAGTATTATTTCCGTTTCTCCTATTTTTGACAATCATGTTTGGGAAGGAAGTTTTCTGGAGGGAGCGGAAAATATTACGATTGATGAAAAAGGTCACCATAAAATCATCTACAGTAAGGAATTGATAAACCTTATTCTAAAAAAACTCTAGAATCAAGAATTAAAATTAAGTTAAATATTCCTATTTATAAACCTCATCATATATTAGCTGATTAAAAAGACTTCTGATATAATCTTTTCATGAAACTTATTCTTTGTTCTGAAGGTTTTAGCACAAATGAAATTGTAAATAAGTGTGTAAAGTTAGTTGGAAAATCAAAAGCCTTAATTAATGTAGCAGTTGTTAATGAAGCTTATGCTGTTGAAGACAATAATCTTCGTTGGGTGCTTAATAACCTCACCAAAGTGAAGGATAACTTTGGCGGAAATCTGGAATTAGTTAACTTACTGGCCTTAAGCATTCAGGATGTTAAAGAAAGAATACAGAAAAGTGATGTGATTTTTGTTCTTGGCGGCCACACAGATTACTTAATGAGTGTTTTTACCAAGTCTGGGTTTTCAAAATTATTACCTGAGTTTCTCAAAACAAAGGTATATGTAGGTAGCAGTGCAGGCTCAATGGTTTTGGGTAAAAGACTATCGCCTGAAGCATACGAAAAAATCTACAAGGAGCGAAATGTCTATGGAGTTAGTAAATATCTTGAATTTATTGATATCTCTATCATGCCTCATTTGGACAATCCACATTTTTCCAATCGTAGGGAAATTCTTTTAGATGCAGCTAAGAAACATTCGGACATGATATATGGTTTACGCGATGATAGTGCGATTGTGGTTGAAGGTAATAAAATATCAACTATTGGAAGCGAGCCTCTCATTCTCAATAAGTAATAATTTCTAACTTCCTTCACTCCTCGGAGCTCAGAATTAAGTTTAACAAGGTCGGACCTTGCAAAAACTTGCAATTCAAAATTGTCCTAAATTGTAGCTACTACAAGTATACTGGTATATCTTTACTAGATTATTTTTGGATAAAGTTTTTCAATGGACAACTTAAATACTTACAATGAACTGGATAGTAAGAGGGACAAATATTAATTCTATTACCAAAGATAAAGCATTAAGAAAACTGAAAGGAAAAAGAATATGGAGCATTTTACTATAGGTTATTGACAGGTCTTTGGGTGTATGTTATAAGTTTGTCACGCCATCGAATATATCACAGAGGTGTGTAGCGCCTTGTGTTTTTTTTGTTAAGTAGTTAGTTTATTTTCTGAATTTATCTAATGCCTAAATCTGATAGTAAAAAAATTAAAAACGACCTTAGACAAAACTGGGGTAGTGAATATTCCCTTTTGCCAAAATTAGATCTTCTTTCTGTTCAAAAAGAATCTTATAAGTGGTTTCTTGAAGAAGGGATCGAAAGTATCCTAAAAGAAATATCCCCCATAGATGATTTTACAGAAAAAAATTGGAGTCTTGAATTTAAAAAATATCGTATTGGGAAATCCTCAATTACTCCTGAAACAGCAACGGCAAAAGGATTAACATTTGATATGCCGTTATACGTAGAAGCAGTACTTACTAACAAAAAAACGAATGCCACAATCGAACAGGAAGTGTTTTTAGGAGATATTCCCCAGATGACCGCACAGGGAACATTTATTATCAATGGAGTAGAAAGAACAATTGTAAATCAGCTGGTACGTTCTCCGGGAGCGTTTTTTACCGCTATTGAAGATAATGTTACAGGTAAGACTATGTATATGGCAGAAATAAGACCTGTTCATGGATCATGGCTTGAGTTTTCAACTACCAGACATGAAACGATCACAGTACGAATTGACAGAAGAAGAAAATTTTTGGCAACGACCTTCTTAAGAGCAATCGGTATTGCCAGCAATGATCAAATCCGGGAAAAATTTAAAGAGTCAGAAGGCAAAGGGAATACGTCATTTATTGAGAACACTCTTAAAAAAGATGAAACAGGTGATTCACAGGAGGCTCTGGTTGAAATTTTCCGAAAAATGCATCCCGGAGAACCGATTGTTCTTGATAAGGTAAAAGAAAGCTTCAACGGAATGTTTTTCAACAATAGAAGATATGATTTGGGAGATGTCGGAAGATACAAAATAAATAAAAAGCTTAAAGAAACCCCGGGCTTTATGGAATCCAAAGAACATGTATTAACGATTGAAGATATTGTCGGCACCATAAATTTTCTTATTGAACTTGCGCAGGGAAAAGACGGAGTAGACGATATTGACAGTCTTGCCAATCGAAGAATAAGAAGGGTAGGAGAATTAGTTGCAACCAATGCTTTTAGAGTAGGAATTTTAAGACTTGAGAGAAGTATAAAGGAAAGAATGAGTCTTATACAGCCTGATGTTCCGGTTTCAATTTCAGGTCTTATCAATGCCAGGCCTATTATGGCATCAATTAATGAATTTTTCAGAACTTCTCAGCTTTCAACCATTCTTGATCAGACGAATCCTTTGTCTGAAATAGATAATTTAAATCGTTTGACAGTCATGGGAACCGGTGGAATTTCAAGAGAAAGAGCAGCATTCTCAATTCGTGATATCAATAGTTCTCAATACGGAAGAATTTGTCCGATAAGAAGTCCTGAGGGGCCAAATATTGGATTGGTTACTTATATGGCACTTTATTCAAAAGTTAATCAATTCGGTTTTTTGGAAGCACCATACAGAAAAGTCGTAAAAGAAAAAATAGGCAAAAAAATAAAGGTTCGGGCAACCAATGAAATTGTCTATTTCACAGCAGATGATGAACGAGACCATTACATTACACACGCAGGAGTTGTTTTAAAAGACGGCGCGATTGAAGAAGAGCGTGTTCCTGTAAGATATAAGGGCGAATTTATAGAAGCCGAAAAAGAGAAAGTAGAATATGTTGATATTGTTCCCCGTCAGGTAGTTGGAACAGCTGCTTCTCTTATCCCATTTGTAAGTCATGATGAAGCAAATAGAGCTCTTATGGGAACTCATATGCAATGTCAGGCTGTACCGCTTATTTCTTTGGAAAGTCCGGTTGTAGGTACCGGAATGGAAGCATCAGTTGCCGAAGTAATGGGTAGGGTAATCAAATCTCCATATGATGGAACTATAGTTTATGCTGACGCAAACAAAGTAATTGTTAAGTCCAAAAAAGGAGAAGAGATTACTTATAAACTGGATTCATTCAGAAGAAGTTCTCAGGCCACATCTTATACTCAAAAAACCATAGTTTCCACGGGACAAAAAATAAAACAGGGAGATCTATTGATTGACGGACCTGCCGCCGATAATGGAGAACTGGCTTTGGGAAAGAACCTGATGATTGCCTACGCCTCTTTAGACGGATTGGGTTATGAAGATGCAATTGTAATTTCAGACAGATTGATTAAAGAAGACATCTTATCCTCTATTCATATTGAAAAATATGGATCAGCAGTAGTTGAGACCAAACTTGGAGCTGAAGAAACAACCCGGGATATTCCAAATGTCTCAGAAGAGGATTTGGCAAATCTTGATGAGGATGGAATTGTAGTTGTAGGAAGTGAGGTAGGTCCCGGAGATATTCTCGTTGGAAAAATTGCCCCAAAAGGAGAAACAGAATTAACAGCTGAAGAAAGACTGCTTCGCGCAATTTTTGGTGAACAGGCAAGGGAAGTAAGAGACACATCGCTTCGCGTTCCAAATGGAGAACGCGGTACGGTTATAAATGTAAGTATACTTGATAGAAAAAAAAGTGATGAGCTAGAGCCGGGAACCATCAAAAAAATTATTGTTGAAGTTGCACAATTCAGACATGTAACCGTAGGAGATAAGCTGGCAGGAAGACACGGAAATAAAGGTGTTATCTCAAAGATACTGCCTCAGGAGGATATGCCTTATCTTTCCGACGGAACTCCGGTTGATATTATTATTTCTCCCATTAGTGTTCTAGCCCGTATGAATTTAGGCCAGCTTTTGGAAGCACATCTTGGATGGGCAGCCAAGAAACTTAATATTAAAATAGCTACACCGGTTTTTGAGGAAATTGGTGAGGATAAAATCGTATCTTTGCTTAAAGAGGCAAAACTGCCGGAAAACGGAAAGACAATTCTTTATGACGGAAGAACAGGAGAACCATACGAGAATCCCGTTGTAGTAGGAATTGAGTATATAATGAAACTTATTCATATGGTTGAGGATAAGACTCACGCCCGATCTACAGGTCCATACTCACTTGTTACTCAACAACCATTGGGAGGAAAAGCACAAATGGGAGGACAGCGTCTCGGAGAGATGGAAGTATGGGCACTTGAAGCACATCGTGCAAGATATATCCTGCAGGAAATGCTGACAATTAAATCCGATGATGTAGTGGGAAGAGCAAAAGCATTTGAGGCAATTGTTAAGGGAACCGATATTCCCACACCTAAGGTTCCCGAATCATTTAGAGTGTTGATAAAAGAACTGGCTGCACTTTCTTTAAATGTGGTAGCTCAGGGAGCAACGGTTGAAACCCCTCAGCTTGTAGAACTCCCATTGGTAGAGGTTGTTGAGGAAGAGAAAAAAGAAGAAGAGGGAAAAGAGCTTAAAAAAGAGTTAGGCGGAGAAGAGGTAATTGTGATAGAAGATAAAGTTTCGCCATCGGAAGAACCGGAGGTAAACAATGAACAAACCTGATAAAAAAACAAAAGACATAACCATTTTGGATTTTAAATCTTTAAAAATATTGCTAGCAAATAAAGATGATATTCTTTCCTGGTCTTATGGTGAGGTAACCAAGCCTGAGACTATCAATTATAGAACATTAAGACCTGAAAAAGATGGATTATTCGACGAAAGGATATTTGGTCCGACAAAGGATTGGGAGTGTTATTGCGGAAAATACAAGAGAATAAGACATAGAGGTGTAATTTGTGATAAATGCGGTGTTGAAGTTACAACTTCAAGAGTAAGAAGAGAAAGAATGGGGCATATAATTTTGTCTTCTCCGGTTTCTCACGTCTGGTTTTTTAAGGGCTCAACCTCTCCTCTCTCTTTAATCTTGGATATGTCTCAGAAGAGTCTTGAGTCAGTTATCTATTTTGCTTCGTTTTTGGTAGTTGATATGGATGAGGAAAAGAAAAAGGCAGGACTTGAAACCTTCATGAAAAATATCTACAAAAGAAAAAAACAGCAAAGAGATGAAATTGTCCTTGAGGAAAAAACAATTTCAGATGAAATAAAAGAAAAGAAAAAAGAAATAAAGGCAGGGAAACTGCGAAAAGAGCAAAAAGAACTTATTTATCAGGAGCTAGATCTTTCAGAGAGACAAAGAGTTGCCAGTCTTCAAACAAGATTATCTGAAGAAGAAAAAAAGGTAGATGAAATTCATGATGCTCTTTCAAAACTCATCAAGAGCTTAAAGATAGGGTCAGTATTGTCTGAAGACGAATATACAAAAATCTTAGAATATGAAATTCCTGTTTTCTTTACCCTTAAGACAGGTGCAGAAGGAATTTTGGAGCTTTTAAACAAAATTAATCTTGCAGATCTTATTGTAAAACTGAGAAGTGATACCGAAAAATCCAAAGGACAAAGATACTTAAAGCTTATTAAAAGATTACGTCTAATTGAGTCAATGAGAAAGGCCGGAGTAGCACCTTCGTCGATGATTATCAGCGTCTTGCCGGTTCTTCCTCCTGATCTTCGTCCGATGGTTCAGCTTGCCGGAGGCCGTTTTGCTACGTCTGACCTTAATGATTTATACAGAAGAGTAATAAACCGAAATAACAGACTTAAACATCTTATTTCGCTTGGAGCTCCTGAGATTATTTTGCGAAATGAAAAAAGAATGCTTCAGGAGTCTGTTGATTCTTTGATTGACGCATCGCAACGCTCAACTCAGGTTGTATCATCACCTCTTCGTTCTTTATCAGACATGTTAAGAGGAAAGCAAGGAAGATTCAGGCAAAACCTTTTGGGTAAAAGAGTTGATTATTCCGGACGCTCTGTTATAGTAGTAGGATCACAGTTAAGTCTTTCACAGTGTGGTCTTCCTAAAGAAATTGCTCTTGAAATGTTTAAACCGTTTGTTCTAAAGGAGGTTATAGTTAGGGGTTTTGCTCCAAATATAAAATCTGCAAAAAGATATATCGAGAAAAGACCACCTGAAGTATTTGATATTCTTGAAGAAATTACCAAAGATCATCCGGTACTTTTAAACCGTGCTCCGACTTTGCATAAGCTTGGTATTCAGGCATTTTTTCCGGTACTAATTGAAGGTTCAGCTATTAGCCTTCATCCTTGTGTCTGCGCAGGGTACAATGCTGATTTTGACGGGGATCAAATGGCAGTTCATATTCCATTGTCTAATAAGGCTAAAGAAGAGGCTATAAATCTCATGATGCCAAGACATAATTTATTAAAACCGGCAGACGGAAGTCCTATTACCCTGCCAAATAAAGAAATGGCAGTCGGAGTGTATTATCTTACAACTATAGATGAATCCTTAAGAAAAGAGAAATTATATACTTTTATGTCATCTCAAGAGGCAATTCTTGCTCATTCTCTCGGTAAGATAAAATACAGAGAATCCATAGAGGTTCGTGTTGATAGTGAAATTATTGAAACAAGCGTAGGCAGAATTCTTTTTAATGAAAAATTACCAAAAATTATAGGCTTTATCAATGAGCCGATCAAAGCTTCAGGGATCAAAAGGATTATCACTACGGCTATTGCTCAGTGCGCTCATGATGAAGTAGAGAAATTAATAGATAATATTAAGACATTAGGATTTTATGGATCAACTATTTCGGGAACCTCAGTTTCTGTATTTGACAATGAAATGGTTGAGAAGAAAGAAGACGATATTAGAGCAGCTGAGAAAAAAATTGCAGAAATAGAAATAGAATATCAGGAAGGTTTAATCACTAATGATGAGAGAAAGCGCTTAAGTAATGAGGTTTGGCTTAAGACGACTGATGATCTTGCAGACAGAACATGGGGAATATTAAAAGCTGAGAATCCGATTAAAATTATCATTGATTCAGAAGGAGCTCGTGCAGGAAAAGAACAAGTTAAGCAACTTTCTGCAATGAGAGGTCTTATTTTTGATCCTCTGGGAAAAATTGTTGAGCTTCCGATTAAATCAAACTTTCGAGAAGGACTCTCAATTTTTGAGTATGTTTCAAGCGCAAGGGGTTCCAGAAAGGGATTGACCGATTCTGCTTTAAAGACCGCTAATGCAGGTTA
>Ga0066639_10003521_pt1 | contig 13535 bp, 13 predicted proteins | sample CryGeyCG2114_010_2_FD_59504 | JGI IMG/M metagenome (GOLD analysis project Ga0066639, IMG submission 59504) | Groundwater microbial communities from aquifer - Crystal Geyser CG10_big_fil_rev_8/21/14_0.10 | ecosystem: Environmental > Aquatic > Deep subsurface > Groundwater | place: USA: Utah...
GGGTATACTTTTTTAGTTTGGTGGTATAATAACCGATATGAAAAACATTTATTTAATTCTAGAAATGATGTTTATAATCTCACTAATTATGTAACTAATGCTAAGAATCAAAATTTAGATAAAAGTGGAGTCTATAATCGGTTGAAATCTATTGGTTGGAGTGGTGAACAGATTAATTATATTTTCAAGAAAGTAAGAGGATTGAATACTGGAATGCCGAATGTGTTTAAAATGTTTGAGAAGAGAAAGGTAAAACAAGCTGGGACAATAACAAAACCTCCTGTTCCTGTTGGTGAGTTTGGGAAACCTTTAAAACCTGGTCCAACTATAAATAGATTAAGATAAAATGGTGTTCAAAAAAATAACTGGATTTTTTGGAAAGATTTTTTCGAATATGTTCGGAGGACATAAAGAGCTTAGCTTGGGATTTTATGGTCCTCCTAATGCAGGAAAAACTACTCTTGCCAATAAGATTTGCAAAGACTGGACTGGGGAGGAATTAGGTAGTGTTTCTAAGGTCCCTCATGAAACAAGAAGTGTTCAATTTAGAGAAAAGGTTGAGATTGAATACAATGGAAAAAAATTACAAATGAAGTTGATTGATACTCCTGGAATTGCTACCAAAATTGATTACGAAGATTTTCTAAAGTTTGGGATGAAGAAAAAAGATTCACAGAAGAGAGCAAAAGAGGCAACACAAGGAGTTATTGACGCTATTAAGTGGCTTGATGATGTTAATGCTGTTGTAGTTGTTATTGACTCTACTCAAAATCCTTATTCTCAAGTTAATATAACAATTATTGGAAATTTAGTAGCTAGGAATATTCCTGTTTTAGTTATTGGAAATAAAGTTGATTTGAAGAAAGCGGATATGAAACGGTTGGAAAGTGCTTTTCCAGAATATGAAGTGATTGGGATCTCTGCTAAGTTTGGTAAAAATATGGATAAATTTTATGATTCCTTATTCAGAATGTCTAAAAAAATTTAAGAGGTAAAAAAATCGGAAAAAATAATTTAACATTAAGTTTTATTCCTTATACAGATATTGAAAGTTTAGATTCTATTCAACGAGTGAAGAAGATTTTAGACAAGATTTTAAGAGATGAGATAGTTATTTTGCAGGGTAGACTGGCTCCTGAAGAGGAAACGAGCTTAATCCAGAGTACAATGGCTTTAGTTGGAAGAATCAAGAAGTTTAAAGGAGTTGAAATTGCGGTGATAAATCCTGGAAAGGATGAAGAGGGAATTCTGAATAAAATCAAATTTAGGATTGCTCGAGCTTTAGTTGGTCAAAGAGATGCTTTGACAATTGTTGGTCCTGCTTCCCTTGTAAAAGAGATTAAAAGAGATCCCAGAAAGATTGATTTGCTGCTTAAGAGATGATTTCCATAACATTTATTAACAAATATTTCTAGATTATAATATACCAAAGTCATTTCATAGATTTGATACTGGATTAAATTTGTAAATCAATAAAATGCCACATCAATGCGTACACTGCGGAGAGATTTATCCTGATGCTAGCAAAGAGCTTTTAGAAGGATGCCATTGTGGAAGTCATTTTTTTTACTTTATCAAAAAAGAAAGAGCTGAACAACTAAAAAATCAACCGCTCATTGAATTGGAAGGAATAGACAAAAAGCAAGTTGAGAAAGATGTTCGTGAAATGATTGGAGAGACGAATGAAGAAGTTCCTATTGTTCTTGATCTGGAAGCTGTCAGAATATTAAAACCTGGGAAATATGAAATTGATCTTAGTCATGTTTTTGATAAAGATAGACCTATTGTATATAAACTCCAAGAAGGAAAATATGTAATTGATTTGACTTCCACTTTAAGAGGAAGTTTGGCCGAAGTTAAAAAGAAGATACGGAAGCCTGAGACCAAAAAAAGAGGAAAAAGGAAGTAAATTGTTTTTTATGATGAAACTAAATGAAATTTTTCAAAGAGAGCTTTCTAGAATAAGTTTAAGTGATATAGAAGAAAGAGAGATTTTGAGCCATACAAAATTCATGGTTGAAAGCTTAGAGAAGAATCTTATAAAAAAGAAAATAAACGCTGAAGTATTTGTTGGAGGGAGTTTAGCTAAAAAAACTCTGATAAAAAAGAAAATTCAAGATGTTGATGTATTTATTCGATTTGATAAATCTGAAGATATTGAGAAGCTAAGCTCTTGTTTTTCTGAGATAAATGGAAAACTGGAAAAAGTGCATGGAAGCAGAGATTATTTTAGATTAAAATTTAAGGAAATTATATTTGAGATTGTTCCTGTTTTGAAAGTTTCTAAACCAGAAAACGCTGAAAATATCACAGATCTTAGTTATTTTCATGTTTCTTATGTTACCAAGGAAATAAGGAAAAATCCAAAATTAAAGGAAGACATAAAACTAGCAAAGAGTTTTTGCTATGCTCAGAATTGTTACGGTGCTGAATCTTACATTCGTGGATTTAGTGGTTATTCACTAGAGCTTCTGGTTATTCACTATGGAGGGTTTTTGAAGTTTCTAAAATCTGTTGCACAAATAAAAGATAAGGTTGTTATTGATCCTTCTAAGTTTTATAAAAACAAAAACGATGTCCTAGAAAGTATGAATGAGTCTAAACTCGATTCTCCAATTATTTTTGTTGATCCTACCTTTAAACAGAGAAATGCTCTTGCTGCTCTGAGTTATTTGACATTTTATGAATTTAGAGATGCTTGCCAAAAGTTCTTGAAAAATCCTAACTTGAAGTATTTTGAAGAAAAAGAAGTCGAGGAAGATAAATTAATTAAATATGCAAAGAAGAGAAAATTAGAATTTCTAAAATTAATTATAAAAACAGATCGGCAAGAAGGAGATATTGCTGGAACTAAGCTATATAAATTTTATAATTTTTTACTTGGAGAAATTGGTGGATATTTTAAGATTGTAAAAAAGGAGTTCGTCTATAACCACAAACAAGTGGCTATTGTTTATTTGATTTTAAAATCTGAGAAGGAAATTTTAAGAAAGGGCCCACCAATAGCTAATCCAATTAATTTGGCTAAGTTCAAGAAAAAATATCCTCACGCGTATATCAAAGATCATAAAGCTTTTGCTAAGATTAAAATTGATTTTACTGGGAAAAAGTTTATTGATATTCTAAAGAAAAAATATAGAATGGTTATTAGGGAGATGGGGATTGTTAAATTAGATATTTGATTAGATATCACTTCTTGAAAGATCTTCCCTTAAATGTCTTTGCTCCATACCATCTAGAGTTCCATCTTTATTAAAATCAGAATCTCGAATCATTAAATCAATCATCCTTTCTCTTTGCTGTCTTTCTTGTTCTTCTTTTCTTGCAAGACCTTGACGAATTTCTTCTCGTTGAGCTACTGGGTCCCATTCTCCTGTGGTACACCCCATATAGGTATAAGCAGAAGCTGCAGCAGTTAATAAAACTGTTCCAGCATAAGAAACATCCACTTTTAACGGATCTGCTCTTTCTCCTCTAAATATTTTCATTAATGACTTTACTACACCTGTAAATGGAGCATAGTCTGTAACGATACTTAAAAATCCTCTTTTATCTCAAACACCTATCGTAAAGCTCTGCAAAAGAATTTACAAAGAATGGAGAATTCAACCAGATGCCTATGTCTTGGTCATCCTGAGTTGAGTTTGTTATCATGAAGAAAATTTGATTCTTATCTGAAATGAAAAATCTTGTGTTCACATCTGTCTTTTGAGCTCTTATTCCTAATTTATCATTTATTCTTTTTATCTCTGATTCTTCTCCATTTAAGAAAATTTTTACAGTTGCTCTTGATTTTTTTAATTTTTCTACTATATTCTTGAATATCCTTGACTTATCAATGAAATCTTTTGTTGTTGTGCAGATAATAGCTTCTTGTTTTGAAGATTCCATCACTTCCTTAATGTGGTTGATTATGTTCTGTTTTCCCTTAATAGATGCTGAAATTGTTGATTGTTTAATTGGATCTAGTTTAGAATTATGAAGCTCTTGTAATTCAGTATATTCTGGGTAGTCTTTTAGATTTGCTAGCATTTTTACTTTGTCATTTGCTTGTCTCATTGCGTTGAGTTTTAACTTTTCTATTACTGTTTCTGGTTTAACTGAAATATATTTTACTGGCTTTCCTATTTTTGATATTGCGAATCCTCTCTTTTCTAGGCTTTCTAGGACATCGTAAGTTCTAGATCTTGGAACACCAGAGATTTCAGCTATCTCTCCTGCTGAAGCAATTCCCTTAGAAATAAGGGCTAACCAAACTTTAGTTTCATAAATATTAAGCTCAAAATAATCTTTGATTTTCTTTATTAGTTCTTGTTTGAATATCATCTTACGACCCTATATTTTTTTAATAAATCTTCCGGACCAGTATAACGAGTTGAATCCATTCGTAAATGTGCACAATGTCCTTCTTCAGCTCTACAGGCTCTATCATTTAATCCTCGATTAGTTATTGGGAATTCCTCTCCAGTTACTGTTCTAAAAACATACCTAAACCCTCCATGAGATTGATTTTGCTTTCCGCTATAACAATTAGTTGGAACAACCCGAACTGTTCCTGGAATTACTGAACTCCCAATAGTGAGTGTTGTCCTCTTTCCAATAATTGGTTTTAATGATCTTTTTGTTCCCATGTTAATTAACTCAGAATTAATCTGAGGTTCTTTACCACCTCATTAAAAAGAGTAGAAGTTTTTGTTTATAAACCTTTCGTTTTTGTTACTCTCCAATAGTTGTAACCTAAAAAACTAACTGTGCTAGTGCTAATGCTGCTAAAGTCCCGATAGTTATGTAAGGCATGGCTGGATATGCTTTATCTTTTTTAGCAAATAAGAATAAATACAAAACAGCGAGGACAGCGCCGAGAGTTACAAACAATGCTGGAACCCAACCTAAAGCTCTTAATACAACTCCTGCGAAGATTATAGGAAATACCACATCCCCCCCACCGAGAATTGCTAAGCTTACTTTTATTTTCTTCTTCTTTAGTTTTGATTTAGGTAATTTTTTTAATTTAGCTCTGAGACTCTTTGAGATATAAGGAATAAAAAATCCTCCGAAAACTTTTACTTCATTTATTTGAAACTTAGCCATCTTTTGCATGAAACCTGTGTGCCAAACTGCCCAAATATCATAAATTGAAATCAGAACTAATAAAATTATTATTGTCCAAATAGATAAAATCGGAACAAAGACTGCTGCGATTCCTGGATAGATTAATAGCTCTGTAAAATTATGCACTAAAAAATTCTGTCTAAAAACTTTAATATACGCGAGAGGTATTGCTAAGATCAATACGAAATATGAAGCATAAGGAAGTTTATCCTGGAGAAAAGCATAAAATGTTAAAGAGAGCGCTAGAATTATTACAACAAAGAACCACAGTCGTATGAATACTTTTGCTTTGATTTTTGATAAAAGAAGAACTAGAGAAATCGCAATCACAAAAGCGATTATCATACTAGGAAAAATTTTCCAGAAATCAATCTCTTCTTTAACTTCAGGGGGCTGCATTCCATAAGGTAATTGTTTTTGAACAGTGATATTTTCAGTTGTTCCGTTTGAATAAACAATTCTATATTCTTGAGGAGAGTAAGCGTGTATAACTGCTAGACCAATTAACTGTGTTACTATAAACATGCTAAGTAGAATTATAGTTATTTTTATGTTATGCTTCACTTTCTTTTTCTCATTAGTTTACTCTGAAAATAAGAAAAATATGTTTTTAAGATTATCTAATTCTTATTGTCTCTAGATTTCTTGGGACATTTGTTTCTATTCTATTGAGCTTATAAATTGATGAAGCGAGGTCTATACATTTTGAAGATTCCCCATGGTTTATGATGACACGTTTTGGTTTTGGATTTGAGTGATTGATAAAATTTAGAAGTTCATTTCTCCCTGAGTGTCCTGTGAATCCTTCTATTGTATAAATTTCCATTAGGATTTTCACGATTTTATCTTGGCCTTCTACATTCATCTGGATTTGTTTTTCTCCTTCTTGCAGCTGTCTTCCTAAACCCCCTGCTGGTTGGTAACAAACAAAAATCAAAGAGTTTCTTTTATTTTCTGAAAAGTTTCTTAAGTATTCAACGGATGCTCCTCCTACTAACATTCCAGAAGTTGCTAAGACGACGCACGGTCCTCCTTCCATAACTTGTTTTCTTTCTTGTGCTGATCCAACTCTTTTGAATATTGGAGAGACAAAAGGATTTTTGTCTTGGAATATCTGATTTCTCACAATCGGATTTAGGAAGTCTGGATAAGCTGTATGAATAGCGTTAATATCCCAAATCATCCCATCAATATATACTGGAATTTCTGGAAGTTTCCCTTGCTTAACTGCATCCTCAATAATTAACATTGTTTCTTGCGAACGCCCTAATCCTAGTTCCGGGATAAGCACCTTTCCGTTTCTTTCAATTGTTTTTTTGATTAAATCAATTAATTTTTCTTCTTGTTCCTTTCTTGGTGGTAAGATATTGTCTTTTCCTCCGTAAGTTGCTTCTATAATTGCGGTCTCTAATCTATGAAAGTTAGTTGTTGCTTGGTCTAGTAGTCTTGTTTTTCCGTATTTGAAATCTCCTGTGTAAAGTAAATTGTGCAGGCCGTTTCCAATATTTAAATGAATCATTGCTGAACCTAAAGCGTGGCCTGAATTATACATCGTCAATCTTACATCGGGGGTTATGTCTGTTACTTCGTTGAAATCCAAAGTTATTGAATGCTTGACCATTTCTTTTATATCTTTTGATGAATATAATGGAGCTGCTGCTTGCTTATATGCCACCCCAATATAATCAAGAGCAAGAAGAGAAGCTATGTCTCTAGTTGGAGCAGTCAAATAAATTGGTCCTTTATACCCCATTTTATATAAGTAAGGAATTACTCCTGAATGATCTAGATGAGCGTGAGATAGGATTATTGCATCAATAGCTCCAATATCAAACTCGGTAATATCAAGATAAGGAAACTTTTCTTTATCTTCATTTGCTGCAGGGTTTATTCCACAGTCCATTAAGATCCTCGAGTTTGGGGTTTGCAGTAAAAGGCAAGAACGCCCTACTTGTCTTCCCCCCCCAAGAAATGAAAGTCTTATCCACTCTTCTACTTTTTCTGGATTCCACTCCTTATAGATTATTTTTCCCACAGAATTTAGGAATCTTTTTCTGTAGTTATTATTTTCATAAAGAACTTCCCTGATGTTATTTGTAATTTTTGATTCTATTGCTGGGGATCTTTGGACTTGGGGGGACCAAAAAGTTTTATTTTTTATCTCATTCAAAACTGAACCTTGTTTTCCTATCACAACACCTGGTTTTTTTGCTTCCACAACAACAATTGATCTTTGTACATCGAAGATTATATTTGTAACTTCTGCCTCATGATTCAAGATATTCCTTATTTCTTTCTCAGCATCTTCAGATTTGGATAGAATTTTTTGATCTGCTCTTAATTCGATTCTTTTTTTTATTTTATTAACAACTGCCTTGACTTGTGATTCTCCATTCAGAAAGAAATCGCGATCATCAGTGTATAAAACTATATTCGCCCCTTCAAATAAAACATTTGAGATACATTTTGGCAAATCAGCTAGAATTGTTTTTATTATGTCCATTTTGTAAATTACTTTAGAGTTATGAATATGATTAGATATAGTTCGCTTCTATTTTTTGTTCGACTTCTTGTTTAATTCCGTCTTTTGTTATACTAAAAACATCAATTCCGTTTCCTGACCCAACATCTCTTTGTGTTGAAGATTTGAGTGATTCTACTGCTAGTTGAATTCCCTCTTTGACTGACATGTCTTTTTTGTATTGTCGTTCTAGTAAACCAAGAACATAAGGCATACCTGATCCGAAATTTGCGTCGTAATCATCTACTTTTGATACTCCTCCTGCTGGTTCTACTGTGTAAAGTTCTGCTGTTCCATCTTCATTAACCCCTGCGACTATACTTCCAACAATTGAAGGAATCATAGAAGGGGTTCTGATATTTCTATAAGCTAACATTGCAATAAGATTTGCTGCTTCCTTTACTGTTGGGCGTATTTTTGATTTTAAATGTTTTAATTTTAATTCTGCTGCAGCAACCTTGTTCTGTAATCTGATATCTGCGGCTCCACCTGTTCCTGCTGAAAGAACATAATCATTAACTTTTACTATTTTCTTTTCATTCTTAGACATAATTATAGTCCCAGCTGTTGCTCTTCTATCTGCTCCAAGAACTACTCCATCCTTACAAACAATTCCCATAATTGTTGTTCCAGATTTTAAAATGTTCTTTTTTAAATCGTCATCCATTTTTGATTATCTCTTATAACTAACTGAGAATTTATAATCTATATTAATATTTATGTTTTATAAATGTTTCTAATCCTCAACTATTGTTTGTCCTTGTTCCTTTTTGAATTTAATTATATGTTCAACAAAAGATTCTATTTTCTGTTCGTGGCTGACTATAATTAGTTGTTTAAGATTTAGTTGGGCTAAAACATCTCTCATTTTATCTAGTTGCTGATCTGAAAAGCCATCTGTGGGTTCATCGAGAATTACTATCTCTCTTGTTTTGATTTTGCTCAATAAAGAATTTATAGTTTGATTCAAAGCTAATCTATATGCCAGAGCGATTGCTGTTCTCTCTCCTCCACTTAAAAAATTATAGTCCAATTCATAATCTTGCTGCTCTACAATTGGAGAAAAATCTTCATCTAATCGAATTGTAAAGACATCTGGAACCAAAATGTTAAACCACTCATTGAGCAGTTTTGAAAACTCTTCTCTTAAGGTTATCAAGATGTTTCTTTCTATATAAGAGATATTTGATAAAAATTTATCAGAGATCCATTGTTCTAATTCTTCTATATGATGAAGTCTTTCTTTTATTTGTTGTTTTAAGTTTACTTGTTCTTCTAACTCTTTTATTTGTTGCTGAGTAAGCTGAATTTCTTTTGTTATCTCTGCTAATTTAACCTCAGCATTTTTCTCTTGCTCTCTTGCCAAATTAAATTCCTTCTCTTTATTATCAAACTGTATTTGTAACTTAGCAAAATCTCCCAAAGATCTTCTTAAAGTTTCAATTTGGTCTCGCAATATTTTTTCGTCATTGAGGAAAGTTTGTCCTTGCTTTTCTATTGCGTTAAGGCGTTGTTTTTTTTCTTGTAATTGTTCATTTCTTAGCTTGCTAATATTAAACTCAGAGATTTGATCGTGGACCACTTGAGTTTGTTTTTTAATATTCTCTACCTTATGTATTAGTTCTTGTTTTTTTATCTCACTTTCTTGAATTTTATTTTTATGCTGAGAGATTTCACTTTCAAATTTATTTTTTATATTTGCTTTATATGTTTCTTGGATATTTTGTAAGCAGGTTGGGCAAGAGGTTAAATTATAGATATTCTTTAAAAATATATCATTCTCTTCTACTTTTGAAGAAAGAGATTTTATTACAGTTAAGATCTCCGTATAATTATTATGATGTAGCTCTAACTCTTCTTCTAATTGTTTTTTTGCTTGAGATAGAGTTTCTAATCTATTTGGATCAAAGGGGTTTCTTTCTATTTCCGATATTTGTGATATCAGCTGTTGTTTTTCTTTATCAAGATTCAAAATAGATTCTCTTTTTCCTGACAGTAACATTGTTGTCTTATCCATCTCCTGCTCTAGATTTCTTTTTTGATCTATGCTTGATTTTAATTCTACTAATTCAGATTCTATTTTTTTTCTGGATTCCGATAACAAATTGTGGGTGGATTCAAATTTTATGCGTTCTTGGAGCAAACTCTGAAGAGCAGATTGTTTCTCTAGCTTCTTTTGCATAATAGAATCTAAATCTGATATTTGACCTTGTTTATTCCTTATTTCTTCTCTTAATGATAGCGTAAAAATTGAAGTATTCTCTTTAATTCGTTTATATTTATCAATCCCGAAAATATGCCTTAAAGTGTTTAATCTAGATTCTGCGTTCTCTAAAATTATCTGCTTCATTTCTTCTTGAGGAGTATAAACTGTGAACTTATACAAGAGATTTGTCTTTTTTTCAAATTCTTTTGGATAATCAAGCAGACTAAGCACTTTATGTTTTAGTTCAGTTACAGATAACTCTTTTTTTTCTCCATCTATGTCTATGTAAGCTGAATCTTGCGCAACAGTCTTTGATTTTTTTAATGATCTTTCTAAGTTTATCTTTCTTCCTTCTATTTCTAAATCTAAAACTACTCTTCCTTCTTTTGTTCCATTCCTTAATAGGGAAGCTCCTTTTTGTCCAGGTTGTAACCCAAATAAAGCAAACTCTATTGCTAACAAAACTGTTGTCTTTCCTGCTCCAATGTCCCCTGCAAGCAAAGTTGCTCCTCCTGGAAACTCAATCTCTTGATATTTATAGCTTCTAATGTTCTCAAGGGTTAATTTTTTTATTATCAATGTAATCTTAGCACTCTCCTTACATCACTTGTTAATCTTTCTTGAAATATTGTTGATTTCTCGTCTTCCTGCTTTTCTAAATTAAACGCATTGATCAATGGAACAAGAAACTCATTGAATTTTGATGGATCTTTTTTTGATTGTTCTTCAATTATCACCCTCTCCACATTTTCCATATCTGATGACTCTATCTTTATTTCAGACTGATGAGCCTCTTTATTTTTTAATCTTGAAGTGTTTCTCAAAAAAGCGTAAACTTCTTTTTCTTCAAGAAATTTTTCTATCTTTTGAAAGTCAATGTTCGAATGTTTTCCTCTATCTAGTTCTCCATATAATCTTAATAAAACAATTTTATCTTTTACATCAGATTTATCAAATTCTGAGATTATTTTTTCTGTTGCAGTTAACGCATCTTTGATCTTAATATTAAAGGGAACAATATCTTTAATCTCTAAGGGTATCTTTCTGAAGTGTTTGGTATATGTATCAATGATGTAAAACTGGCCTTGCTTTAGTTCTTCGAGTTCCTCGAAATTATTTGGAAATGTTGGGCCAGCATATATAAAATTTTTATGAGGATTGTCAACATGTAAATGCCCTATTGCGTAGTAATCCGCTTTGGGGAGTTTATCCTCATCAATTGAATCTATTGGTAAGGTTCCTTTTGCAAAAGTCAAAGTTGTATGAAGCATGAAAATTTTGAATAATCCTGGTGTATCGTTAATTGTGATATTTCTTAATTCTTCTATTTCTAAGCCAGATTTTTTTCCTGGATAACCATAAATTGCTGCACTTTTATACAGAATAGGATTAAGAGTTATTTTTTCGGCTTTCTCTTCTGCTCCTTTTTTTATCTCAGGATTATATACATTTTTGCAGAAGCCTGCCTGCTCTAATACATCTAAAAAAGTTTTTCCTGAAGCTGAATAGTCATGTGATCCTGCAATTAAAAAAACTGGAATGTTGGATTGGTTTATCTTTTTGAAGATTGAAAAAGTTTCTTTAAGAATTTCTATCGGAGGATAAGCTGAATCAAATAAATCTCCTGCTATTAAGATAAAATCAACACCTTCTTTTATTGAAATGTCGACTGCCTTCTTGAAACTTTCCAGATTTAATTTTTGCAGATTTGGATGTCTCCATGCTCCGAGATGGCAGTCTGCTAGATGAGCAAATTTCATTTTTGATTGAATGTAACTTTCATATATTCTCTTTCTTTGACTTACTGTTGCTGCGGACTTTCTCGCTTCGCTGTGAAGTTCCTCGCTGCCGCAAGCAAAGATGAGCAAACTTCATAGTTTAAATCTGGGCTTGGGATTATATAAAGATAGTTGTGATTTGATATATAAGTTAACTTTTTATATACCTTGAGCTAAATAAATAAATGGACCGAATAAAGATAAGAAAATATCAAAAAAGAGATGCTGATAAAGTAACAAAGTTATTTGATAAAATTAATATTGAAATATTTGGAAAAAGACAAAGCTATGTTGAATCTGGAAAGGATATCCCAAAACTATACCAAGTCTTTTATGTTGCTGAAGATGGAAAGAAGATTATTGGAACTATTGGATTAAATAGAGAGAAAAAGCGAATTGGAAAAATTAATCGTTTTTACATTGAAGATAAATTTAGGAAGCAGGGAATCGGATTAAGATTATATCGGAGATTACTTACTTCTGCATTAGAATTAGGATTCAAGAAATTATTTTTAGTTACTCATAAAAAGATGAAACGGGCAATTAAATTTTATGAAAATGAGGGTTTCAAAAGGATAAGAGCGAAATACTGTTCAATAAAACATCTAAAAAAAGCAAAAAATTCTATTATTTTTCAAAAACGAATAAAAAAACAAGAAAACCTTGAATTAGATGAAAAAATGGGAATCCACTCTCCAATGTATCTCTATGCGACAGAGATGACCTCGGAATATTACAACAAACTAAAGTTACATGGAAAAAAAATTCTCTCGATTGTTGGCTCTGGAGATCAAATCATTGATGCTTATTTCTATGGAGCAAAAGAAGTAGTTGGATTTGATATAAATAAATATGCTTTGTATTTCACCCGGTTTAAAATTGGTGCAATCAAAGTTTTAAATTATCGAGAATTCCTAGATTTCTTTGGAACTGGAAGAGATGATGCTCACTTGGGGCTTGAAAGTTATATTAAATTTAGAAATTATTTAAATGCTGAAGTTAAGGAATTTTTTGATAAGATTTACCAGAACTTTATGTTTGAAGGACAAAACATAGCAAAATCTGAATTCTTCAGGCAAAGAGAGAAGAGAAAACGAACCGAAGTTGTTGGCTATCTAAAAAATGCAAAAAATTATAACAAACTTAAAGATATTCTTTCTAAAAAGAAGACAAACCTTCTCAATATTGAACTTAAAAAAATTCACAGAATAAAAAACTCTTTTGATGTGATTAACTTATCAAATTCCCCTAATTATTATGTTGATAGTCTCAAGACTAGAAAAAAAGTTGTTTATTTTGATCAAAAAATTCTTGTTCCACTTTCAAAATGTCTAACAAAAAGAGGAATAATTTTCTTTTATAATTATGCGCGGGTTATTTCTATCATGAATAAGGATGAATCCATTAAAGAACTTTCAGAAATAGGACATTTTAATGTCTCAGAAGTTATCATCAAGAAAAGCTTTAATAAAGATGGAAAAGATAGAATTATTATTTTATCTCGAAAAGATAGACTTTAGTTCTTTGGAGAGAGCTTTGAATTGATTAACTGATAAATTTACCCAAGATTCAGATTTGTCATTATTTTTGGGAGTTAAATGAAAATGAACGTGAGATATATATTGCCTTGCTGATTTTCCTTCATTTAGAGTAATTGTGCATCCAGAGTACTTCTTTCTTAAAATATTTGACTTTTCGGCAACATCTGAAATTAACTCTGATAAAATATCTTTAGGTACTACTGAGAGATATCTAAAATGCTTTTTTGGAATAATCAAAAGGTCTGAAATGCCTTTATTATTGGGAATACTAAGAAAAGAGAATGTTTCTTTGGTCTCATCTATAGGCACTACAGGATACTTTTTATTCGGTCGCTTATAAGGATTTTCGTGAACTTTCTTATTTTTCTTAATAAAAT
>Ga0066639_10003524_pt1 | contig 13529 bp, 15 predicted proteins | sample CryGeyCG2114_010_2_FD_59504 | JGI IMG/M metagenome (GOLD analysis project Ga0066639, IMG submission 59504) | Groundwater microbial communities from aquifer - Crystal Geyser CG10_big_fil_rev_8/21/14_0.10 | ecosystem: Environmental > Aquatic > Deep subsurface > Groundwater | place: USA: Utah...
AAAATTCTGATGCTTCTGATCTTAAATTTCGGCCAAATAGGGCATCTCGTACGTCTAGAGAAGACAAACACACTAGGTATCTTGGTGGAACTAAACCAACTACTCACGTGACGATAAGGACTAATGTCTCGAGAGAACAAGTAAATCAGAGAATCGTGGAGTTATCCAAACGTCCGGAACGTTTTTCGAAGGTGAGAAGGGTGGTACAAAGACTAAGAAGTTTTCTTGGTTAGAGGGCACATGTGCAAGGGGTAGAGGTGGGGGGTTTCTTTGTAGGGTTTGGAACTATCGTAGTTGATAAGGGTTAGGGTGGTGGGGTGTCCTGACATTTCTTTTGCTTGATGGTAGGGAGAGGGTTTGGGTGGGGATAAAACAATAAAGCTGAAGATTGTAGCAATTGGGCTAAGTAGTCTTCCTAGTATGGATTGGGCTTTAGGATTGATGGGAATTATCTCAAGGTGGTCAGAGGTGAGAGTGTTATTTCCTATTCGAAGTCCATGGAAAAAGAGCTGATTATCGTCAAAATTTATTGATCCAAGGTAAGACTCTGGATAGTTTGGTTGAGCGTTGATATCAAGTTTGGGGAGCGATAAGAACTCTTTGCATCTCATATTGTAGTTAAGACATAACACAAAATATTATGGGGTTTATTTTACCACACAGTTAGTTTAAGGACTTGAGGACATTCGCAAGATTTTGGTTGAAGGCAGAGATAAATTAGATTTTCTATGGTTCGTGACGGGTAAGGCCGGTAATTTTGTTGAAGTCGTGGTCAAAGGAGACAATAGTTTTGTTTTTGGAAGTCAAAGCTGACGCGGCAACGTATGCATCAACAAAGCTAAGATTGTGCGTTGTTAGTATTTGGAGAGTAAGGGATAATGTTGAATAATTACAGGAGATTTCTGGAGTGGAAATAAGAGTAGTGAGATGGTCGATAATGTCGGTTTTGTTGACTTGATAGAATGAATTTAGGACCCAAAACACTTCCGCAACGGTTACGTCAGTGAGAATAAGTCCTTTGTGTTTTTCTAAAAAAAAGCGGAATCTCTTAGCCTTATTGGGATCATCTTTAACAAGAAAGCGAATAAGAACATCTGTGTCCAGAGTCATTAGATTTTGCCAGCAACAACTAGAGGAATATAGGTGGCTCTAGCTTTCTGTTTATCGTACTTTTTGTTCGTTTTAACAATGCCTTCTAGATCAAAAATGGTCTTAACAGGTTTGATCTTGAGGTGAGTTTTTTCTTTATTATCAAGTTCAAATTTGATCATGGTGCCAGGCTTAATATTAAAAGCTTGGCGAAAGTTAAGCGGAATGGTGACCTGACCTTTGCTAGTGACAGTAGTAACGTTATCCATAAGTAAGGAGAGTTTATGAGGTAATACTGATGATGTCAAGTATTACTTGGAGGACTTGAGGACATTCGCAAGATTTTGGTTGAAGTCGGTGATGGTGGATTGGGCAGGGTCAGGGAGGGGGAGACTGGCTGATTTGGAGATGAGTGAGGTGAGGATGCCGGTGATGAGTTTTTCGACTTCTACTGGGTCGGAGTGGATTTTGCGGACTATATCGATAAGGGTGGCAGTACCAGCTTCGAGGTCTTGTTTGGCGTAGACGACGGCATCGACGACATCGTTGATTTGGGAGGTGAGGTTGACTTGGTAATGGATTGGGGTAGTAGGTAGTAGGTAGTAGGTAGTAGGCGAAGAAGGATTTGTTGGTTGCGTTGTTGCGTCATTGTCCGATTGTTCCATTGTCTCATTGTTGGCGGAAGGAGGCGTGTTAGATGATGTGGGGCTGTCGGAAGTTGGGGTGGTTCCAGATAAGGCAGGATCGATGTGTTGGTTGATGATTTCTCCCAAAATGGTGGAGTAGGCGACAGAGTCCATGGCACGGATCTTGAGGGTAGCTAGAAGGTCGGCATCGGTGAGGGTGGGTTGTTGGAGCATGTGGTCGAGAGAGACCAAGAGCTGGTCTTGGAGAGGGTAGATGTAGGTGAAGAGGTGGTTGAGGAGAGTGTCGATAACTGGAGTGGAGATGATGTCGGTGATGGCTTTGATGTGGGGTTGGCAGGCTTTGAGCTCGGCGGCGGGGTCGGGTTGGGAGCGGGCGGCGAGCTGCTCCCGGGTATTGAGGAGAATGGAGATTTTGGGGATAACGCTATTGGCTTGGTCTAGGGCTTCCTGGTTGCCGGAGGTAAAAGCATCAACCATGAGCAGATAGTAGAGGCGGAGAGTGTTGACGGGGAAGTGGGGTTTGGAGGTATTGATGCTAAAGCGCTTGGCAAGAGAAGTGAGTTCGTCTGACTGAGTGGGTGGGTTGGCAGGATCAGGGGCTTGATTGTTCAATTGTCCCATTGTCTGATTGTCTGAAGACGGTAAAGAATGGTTCGATGGTTCGATTGCTCCATTGTCGACAAAATGGGTAAGGGGAGGGTCTGTTGGGCTATCGGAAGTTGGGGAGGGATCGGTAACAGTATTGTCGACGGAGGAAGGTGAGGAATGGTTCGATGGATCAATTGTTCCATTGTCAACAGAAGGAGTAAGGGGAGGGTCTGCTGGACTGTCGGAAGTTGGGGTGGGATTGGTAGAACCTTCTTCTGCCGAAGCTTCTGGGGGTGGGGTTGGTTGGAAATCAGAGGGAGAGGCCTGGTCTGTACTGACATTGGTGTGGTCCGGTGAAACTGGAAGGTCTACGGGAAGATTGGGATCTGGGGTGGTGGGATCGGCTGGTTTTGAGGGAGCTTCTGGTTCTGGGGAGATATCGGTTGCAGTTGGGGTGGGGATTGAATCTGGTGTTGGTCCGGTGAGGTTGGGGCTTTCGGGCGAGGTGTCTGCTGGTGTAGGTAGGTCGGGGTTGGGGAGGTTGTCGGGGATGGATGAGTCGGCTGAATTGGTTTGCTCCGCTTCCGCCAAGGCTACGGCGGGCGCTGTCGGTTTGGAATCAGTTGTGTCGGAAGGGGTGAGTGAGGAATTGTCCGATTGTTCTGATGCCTCATTGTCATCAGAAGGAGTTGTTGGTGGTGGTGTGGGGCTGTCGGAAGTTGGGGTGGGGGTTGGTTCAGAGGGTGGAGGAGGATTTGATTCTGAGGTGGGAGGAGTGTCTGAGTCAGTGCCAGTGGGTGTTTGTGTTGGAGTGGTGGCTGGTTGAGGTGGGGTGGAAGTAGGGTCAGTGGGGGGAAGGATGTTGAGAGGTGGGTCGATAGCGGAAGAGCCTGATGTGGAAGGGAAAGGTGGCGGGGCCTGGGGTGGTGTAGTAGGTGAAGATAGTGGAGGAGTGGAGGCTTGGAGTGGGGGAAGGTTAAGACTGGGGAGAGGAGGAGGAGAAAGAGGAAGATTGCTCGATTGTCCTATTGTCAGATTGTCAACAGTGGGAGTTGTGGGTGCTGATGTGGGGGTGTCAGAGATGGGAATGGAGTTGGTATTGGCAGGATCGGACATAGAAAATTAGTATAGAGTATTTGGTATTTAGTATATAGGGATGAAGAGAAGTGAGGCAAGGGAGAAATTGGGAGGAGAGATTTATGTTTGGGGATTAGCGTTTAGTTGAGTGGAGAGCCCAGATGACCAGAGTGGAAGCGCCGAAGAAGGCAAGGGAAAAGAGCTGGTCGAAGGAGACATTGGGGAAGAGGAGGGTTTGGATGACGACGGCTGTCTCGGCGAAGGTAATGAGGTGGAGACCAAGCTGGTAGATTTTTTTGAAAGAGAGGGGTAAGCGGATGATGCTGGTGATGATCCAGATGAAAGGAGCGTAGATGAAGAGGGTAAAGAGGCTGGCGAGGGGCATGAGAAGGAGACTAGCGCTAAAGTAGATGGCAGGTGAGATAGTGATAAGTTTGTCGAGGGTGGATTGGAGGGAGGAAGTGGTGAGCTCAACAGCGTTTTTGGTAATGGTGATGGGAGACTCGATATCGGAGTAGGGGAACGACTGTTTGGTGCCGTCGGCGCGGCGGACGTAGAGGTCGGTGCTGCTTAGTGTAAAGAAGGCCTTGGTTTTGGGATAGGCATCTTGGGAGTCGATGGTGAGGAGATAATCGTATTGGTCGGTGAGAGTGGGTTCTTGGAGGTAGTCGGGGAAGGAAACGTTGATAGGCTCGGTGGCGCCGGTGACTTGGAGGTGGCCGCCATCGATGGTGAGAACTAGAGATTCAGGATAACCGGTGGTGAGCTGGTGGATTGCTTCGCGGGCGGTGGTGGAGATTTCGGGTTTGGCGTTGAGGGTGTAGTCGATGGTACTCACGGCAGTGAGGATAAAGTAGAAGACGAGGAAATATTTGAGGGAAAAGGAGAATTTGGCTTTGAGGATATCGCGGTAGTAGCCGGGTTCGGTGAGGGTTTTGATATAGGTGCGGATGAAGGTCTTAATCTTGTCCATAGTGGGATATAGTATAGATTATTTTGTATAGACTATGTAGGGAGGGGGATGAAATGAGTTTGAGATGGGGTAAGAGAATGAATGATGTAGTTTAGTGGTGCTTTGAAGGATGCTCCTTGAAAGCAGTAGAGATTGATAGCAATTGATGTATTTATTCAAGATGAATCGATTCATCAGTAGTAAGTGGGTCAAAGTAGGTGAAACTGGTGTGGCCTAGGAAATTAAAGGGGATTTGGTATGATACAGGTACCGTAGAGCGTTGATCGTATATCGTATGACGTATAGCGTATAGCGGGAGCAGAAAAAAGTAGTTAATTTGGGAGGAAGAATGGCGTTTGATTTTGCAGGTTTGAGGGGTAAATATGAAGAAGTGCTGACGATTGTGGGGGACGATCTGAAGGGAATCCAGACTGGGAGAGCCAAGCCTTCGTTGGTGGAGGATGTGTCGGTGGAAGCTTATGGGGGGCGGATGCCTTTGAAGGAGTTGGCGTCGATTACGGCTCCTGACCCACACATGATCTTGATCCAGCCGTGGGATAAGGGAGTAGTGGGGGCGATCGAGAAAGCGCTGATGACGGGCAAGACTCAGTTTAACCCGAGCGTGGATGGGCAGACAATCCGGATTAATATTGCCCAATTGACGGGAGAGAAACGGGAGGAGTTGGTAAAGTTGGTACATCAGAGAATTGAGAGCGGTAGGCAGATGGTGAGGGCGGAGAGGAACGACACGAAGAAGGATGTGGATGGTCAGGAAGGATCGGCGGGGATAAGTGAAGACGATATTAAGCGGGATCTGGTGGAACTGGAAAAACTGACCGCTGAATATATGGATAAGTTAGAGGCGATGGGGAAGACTAAGGAAGAGGAACTACGCACCCTTTAGGTGCGAAATTGATCTAATTTCTAATTGACCTAATTGATCTACAAGAGCACCAATGACCAATTTGAGGAGATTAGAGTTTAGGATTTGATTAGGTTGGTTTGGTGTCAGGGTTGGTTATTTAATGTTCCCCTGTTACAATGGCCAGTATGACTTTGCTAGTGTTTTTGCTGATATTGTCGTTTTTGGTACTGATCCATGAGTTGGGACATTTGGTAGCAGCCTTGATTTTTAAGGTTAAGGTGGAGGAATTTGGGATTGGTTATCCTCCAAGAGCTAAGCTTTTATTTAAGAAGTGGGGAATTGAGTTTAGTTTGAATTGGTTACCATTCGGTGGGTTCGTAAGACTCTTGGGTGAGGAACGGAGCGAGGAGGGAATTAGAGTTGTGGAAAAGGTGCAAAAGTGGGTGCCATTGTTGAAGAGAGGAAGCAATAATGATTGGGGAGTGTTTTATGGTAAGAGGAAATGGCAACGGATTGTAATAATTGTGGCGGGGGCAGCGATGAATTTTGTGTTTGGAGTGTTGGCCTTTTCGGTGGTGTATTCGGTAGTGGGGATTCCGACGACTTTGACAGGGGTGGAGGTGAGCGAAGTGATGGACCCGTCACCGGCGGCTGATGCAGGTCTTATGACCGGGGATGTGGTGATTGGGTTGGAGAGGGCAGACCAAAAAATACAGATTTCTGATGTGGACCAGTTTGTGGTAGACCTGAAGCAGATCAGAGGTGAGACGGTAATATTGGAAGTACTTAGAGATGGCCAACAACAAATGGTACCGGTGTATGTGAGAACTGATGCGGAGATTCCTGAAGGACAAGGATCGATTGGGGTAGCGATAACGGAAAGAGTGGAGCTGGTGAAGTCGTCGTGGTGGTTGCGGCCATGGCAGGGAATGTGGGAGGGGCTAAAGGCTGCAGTAACTTTTGGAGTGGTGATTGTGATGGCTTTGTGGAGCATGGTGAAACAGGTGTTTACTGCGGGCACTGTACCTGCGGACGTGTCGGGACCGGTGGGGATTGTATACACGGCTAGCAAAGAGGGAATTTTGAAGGAAGGATGGATAGCGGTGTTACATTTTGCAGGGATATTGTCGATCAATTTGGCGATTGTGAATGTGTTACCGGTGCCGGCTTTGGATGGAGGACGGGTGCTGTTTATTCTGTTGGAGAAAGTGATGGGAGACAAGTTTAAGCCCACGTTTGAGCACTATGCCAATGTGGTAGGGTTTGCGTTGTTACTGACATTGATTATGTTGGTGAGTCTGAGGGACGTAGGGGTGATTTTCCGGGATTTTGGAATCGGGATAGGGAGTTTTACCAAGATGTTTGGAGGATAGGACGGGAATAAAACCAATTGACCTAAGTTCTAATTTGTCTAATTTGGTCTTTGGGTGTGTGGGATTGGTTTTTTGACCGGAATTAGGGTTAATTGGTGTGTGTGGAAGTGTGCACCGTCATTCAAGTGTAAAAAGTGTAACATTGTTATTTTCAGGCGTTTCTTGTGTTTTGGAAAGAACAATGTAGTAGCAACGAAAGTTTTTTTTGTTATCAAAGAGGTAGGCACAGATTTTGTAGAAGCCAGGATTTATGTCAAATACGTGATTAGAGCTACTCAATTGGTGTAGATCTGCAATACCTATGTGATCTGATTTCACTGTGATTGTTATTGTGTTTGTTGCGGCTTCTAAGAATTTATATTCATTCGGAGAAAGAAGTGGTTCAGGAGCCTCTACGAGTCGTAGTTGGGTGTCGAAAATACCATCAGAACCTGTACTGAGTATAAGTCCGCAGCCTTGATTCATAAAGTTTTCAAATTCTTTTTTTGTATAGTTTGTAAATGGGAATTCGCTTGCCTGTATCGGGTCGGCAACAGTTATTGTTCCTGATTCAACGGTCACTGCTTGGTTCTGTTTTGCGAGCACGTTGACTTTGGATATATTAAGCAAAGCTAGTTTATGTTGAATTAACTTAATTCTGGTGCGGGTAAGTTTTTGAGGAAAACCGACAATTTTAATAACTCTATTAAGAAGATTTAGACCAAGATCTGTTTCTACTATAGAGAGCTTTTCAACTTGATCTGCTAAACTGTGGGCGATGTCGGTGAGCCTGGCGTATTTTTCTCGAGGAGGTAAGACTTCTGCTTCTTTGATTTTAGAATTAAGATCCATAAGTTGAAGCTGACATATTGTAATTCGTTTCAAACCCTAAAACATATTATTTTTTTTCATGAGTTAGTTGAAAAACCCCCTAAGGAGGTGTGCTAAATTAAAGCTGGCCGGCGGAGAGAGTGATTTCAACTAGGTCGCCATTTTTTTCCTCGTAGATAGGCAGACCATCTTGAGAGGCATAATCCGTAAATAGGATGCCATGGAGATGATCGAGCTCGTGTTGGATAACACGGGCGGGGAAGGATTCAAAACGTTTGGACTGTTTGATCAATCCCGGGATGTTTCCGTCCCTCGTGGATGCTCGGGACTCCTCGATCCCGGGATTTAAGGCTGTCTGATCCAGGACTAGGTATTCGAGCTTGACCCATTTGTAGCGCCAGACTGGACCCCAAATGTTGGGGATAGAGAGACAGCCCTCGAGCAGGGGTTTTTTGGCATCGGGGCCAAGGGTTTTGTCTGGGGAGGTGCGGGTGATAGTGGGGTTAATGTAAGTACGGATCTCGGGCTTGCTACCACCGTGTTCGAGAAAAGTGGAAAAGATGCGGAGCTTTTTGTCGACTTGGGGTGCGGAGAGACCAACTCCCTGAGGGTTTTTCTTGTTCCTTAAAGTATCCTCAAGGTCTTTGATGAAACGGACTAGTTTTTTGTCGACACCGGTAATTTGATCGCAGGTTTGGTGGAGGGTGGGGTGAGGGACGGTGATGATTTTCATGATAATCTAATAGGTTCGAATAAGGTTCGAATAGCCTCGAATAAATTTGAGAATGGGGCTATTTTAGCAGAGAGGTGATATTTTGGAGAGCTTCTTGAGCCTTGGTGTTGCCGGGGGCGATGTGTTCGAGGACGTAGCGGTATTGATCGGCGGCGAGTTGAGGTTCACCTTCTTGGAGTAAGACGTCGCCAAGTTTCATGTGAGCGTCTTCGTAGTTACTTTTGAGAGCGATGGATTCTTCCAGTAGCAGCTTGGCGGAGGGGGTGGCTTCTTGGTCGAGGTCAATTAGGGCAAGGTTGTAGGTGAGTTTGGCATCGGTGGGGGCGAGGCTGACGGCATCTTCGAGGATGGTGTGAGCAACGGAGAGGAGACTGGGGTCGAAGTCGGAGAGGCGAATGTAGACACCGGCTAGGGTTTTGTAGAAGTTAAGGTGAACGGAGTTAAGCTTGAGGGTGGTAGCTGACTCTTGGAAGGCTAACTGGGCGAGACGGACGGCTTCGGTATTGTTGCCGTTGTAAGCCTGGATGGAGGCGGCTTTGCTGAGGGTGTTGCTGTAGTCATTGTGAATTGTGGCTTCGCCAGAGTTCAACTGGAGAGCTTTTTGGAAATCGGTGAGGGATTGGTTAAAAAGGTTGGATTTACTGTCCTTGATACCTTGGTTGTAGTAGTAGTCGGCGCGGAGGTAATTGGCGCAGGCCAGGAGCAAGTAGCAAGTAGTAAGTACTATGGCGATAAAGCCAATGTATTGGGAGGTAGAGATAGGATGGTTGGATGATTCTAGGGTGGTTTGGTTAAGGCGTTGGAGTTTTTTCTGCTGTTTGTGGGAGAGGGGAACTGCTGGGGTGACGGAGGGGGGGGTGAAGGGAGTGGAGGTTTGGGTAATGGCGAGGGCGAAAGCGGGGAAGATAAAGAAGAGAACACCGACACCAACTGTGGAGAAGCCGAAGAAGTTACTGACCATTAGGGCCCAATAACCGGAGATGAGGGCGATAGTTAGAGATTGGGATTGTAACCGATCATTGGCTAATTGTCTCATTGTCTCATTGTCCAATTGTCGCGAAATGCGATTTTGATTTTGGGTTTGGTAATGAGCTTGGAAGATGGTACGCAGACAGAAGTAGGTGAAAGTGAGGATGAGACTGAGGTAGGCGAGGAAGCCAAAGAGGCCGGTGGTGGCGAGGAAATTTAAGAATTCGTTGTGAGCTTTGTTGTACAAGAAGTCCCACTCGGAGACGAGGTTGTGGGCGACGGGGCGATAGTTGTAGTAGCTGTAGGCAAAAGTCTCGACACCAGATCCAAACAGGGGGTGGTGCTTGAAGACTTCGATGGCTCCTTGCCAGACAATCTTGCGGATATCACCAGATTCAGTACCGCCACGGCTGATGGTTTTGAGGCCGAGGCCACCGGTTTCAAGAATGGTACCAGTTTGAACTGGGGCAGGTGTGGCGGAGGAGGAGGCTGTAGGTTGGGAGTTAATTTTTGAGAGGAGTTTGCCAAGAGAAGGGGTGTATTCGGAGCCAAGGAGGAGAGTAATGATGAGTAATGAGGAAGAAATAATGAGGAATGAGGAATGAGGAAAGATGGATGAGGAATGAGAAGAAGAGTCGGTTTTTGAACGGCGGAAGTTGGAAATGAGAACTAGGACCCAGAAGATGGCAAAGGCAAGGGCGAGGCCGAGGAGGCCGGAACGGGAACGGGTAAATAGTAGCGTCAGGTAGTAGGTAGTAGGTAGTAGGTAGTAGGGGAGGAGAGACATTAATTTTTGGTTTTTGGATTTGATGAGGATAAGGGCCCAGGTGAGGGGAAGTAAGGTGATGAGGTAGGCAGCTAGCCAGTTGGGTTGGCCAAAGGTGCCGAAGATGCGGGTTTGGACGTCTTGGATCCAGCAGTCGACATTTAGCTGACCGGTAACGGCGAGACAACTAATGGAAGCACCAAAGTGTTCGGGGAGGGCATAGAGGCTGGCGAGGAGGGCCCCGACGAGGGTGACGATGAGGGCTTTGAGAGTATGGTCGCGATTGAAGTTGCTGATAAAGGCGTAATAGAGCAGGAGGTAGGAGATGGTGGAGAGTAAGCCGCCGTGGAAACGGGAGTAATAGCCAAAGACGCTGGTGTGGATGTCGATACTAAGAAGAGTGGACAGAAGCTGGGAGATAAAGAAAAGAGCAATAGGGATGTCGAACCAGGATTTTTTGACTAGGACTTGTTTTTCGGCAATCATGCGGGCGACCCAGGTGCTGACGATGAGGGCGGTCATGGCGTAAACGAAGACCATTTTGGGAAACTCAAAAAGCTCGGAGAGATCTGGGTACCAGACCAGGGGAACGCAGAGGAGGAGAAAGTAGAATAGGTAGATAGTGGCTTGGTGGAGGTAGGTGGAAAGTTTGGAAGGAGTCATAGTATATCGGGGTTAGTATATAGTATGTGGGGAGGGTGCGAAAAGTGTGTTGAAGTCGGGTGGGTTGGGAGATTTTGAAGACGAGAACATGGGATGAGTCTAGCAATATTGTATTAAATTAGGAATAAGGAATTGAGAGTTGGGGAAGGAATTTGAGTGCTGATCCCTGGTTGCTTGGGGGGCGGGGTTAGTTTAAGATGCCCGTATGATAGATAAGCTATTTGGGTTGTTTTCACACGATGTAGGGATTGATTTGGGGACTGCAAATACCTTGATGATGATTCCTGGTAAGGGGATTGTGGTGAAGGAGCCGACAGTGGTGGCGCGGCATATTAAGACGCAGGCGGTGATTGCAGTAGGGACTGAGGCGAAGCGGATGGTGGGCAAGACCCCGGAGATGATCGAGGTGGTGCGGCCGTTGAAAGATGGGGTGATTGCGGATTTTGATGCGGCTGAGGCGATGCTTTCTTACTACATTAAGGAGATCCATAGCAGTGGAGGTTCGAGTTGGTGGCCGCGGATTCCTAGGCCACGGGTGGTGGTAGGAGTACCGTCGGGAATTACCGAAGTGGAAGGAAGGGCGGTGCAGGATGCAGCAATGTCTGCCGGTGCACGGGAAGCGGTGCTGGTGGAAGAACCAATGGCAGCGGCGATTGGGGCGGGGTTGGCGGTGGAAGAGCCACAGGGAAGGATGGTGGTGGATATTGGCGGAGGGACGACAGAGATTGCAATTATCTCTTTAGGAGGGATCGTGCTGAATAGGTCGATCCGGGTAGCGGGGGACGAGCTGGATGAAGCGGTGGTGGCATTTGCGAGGATGAAGTATGGATTGGTAATAGGCCAACCAACGGCTGAGTCAGTAAAGATTGCAGTAGGGTCGGCGATGGCGTTTGAGAATGATAAGGGAAGCAAGAATGATGTGAGCGATGAAGATGAATCGGTGCAAGGGATAGGTGAGGTAGTGGCAGAGGCGTCGAAGAAAAAAGCCAAAAAAGGTCCTTTATATACAGTGGTACGAGGGAGAGATTTGGCTTCGGGATTGCCAAAGAGCGTGAAATTTTCGAGTACTGAGGTGAGGGAGGCATTATCCACGGTGGTACGGCAGATTATTAACGCGGTAGTGGATACGATTGAGGAGACACCGCCGGAGTTGGTGGGAGACATACTGGATCACGGGATTGTGCTGGCTGGGGGGTGCGCGAATTTGCGAGGACTAGACCGGATGGTGGCAGAAGAAACTAGGATGCCAGTGTGGATAGCCCGCGACCCCCAGACGGCGGTGGTGAAAGGAGCAGCTGCGGCGTTGGCAAACCCGAAGCTATTGGCGAGAGTGAGAGTGGTGAGTGGGATAACTTTGTAGAGGAGATAGGGGAGATAGGGTAGGTAGAGGTGATAGGGGAGATAGGTTTGGGATAGGGATTTAAATTAGAGAATTCAGCTAGATAAACAGCATCCGCTTAGATTGGCATATAACGCCATTGGTTTGGTGCCGTTAAGGTTAGTTGGTGTATGAAGGCTATTTGGAATGCAAGTGGGGCAATCAGTTTGAATCAGCAGCAGGCCAACAGTTGATAGTAATAGCGAAGTAGGTTGGTTTAAGCTGGGTGGGTGATGGTTGTTGGGGTTAGGGTGTAGGAGGAGATGTCCTGCCATTGTTGGTCGAGATCTTCCCAAGGGAAGATACGGATGTCGTTGCTGATGCCGAGTTGTTGGGCTTCGTCTGGGGTAAGAGTGCGTTTGTTGTTGCTATATGAGCCATAAAAAATGTGATGAATGTGGGGGAGTTGCTGAATGGAGTAATCTAGGATGGTTGAGGCAAAGAAAGCTTTGGCCTGAGGGAATTGTTGGTGGATGTCTCGGATGGCTTTGGAGGCTAAGTCGCCCCAAACAGCGTTGGTGTCTGCGATCAGGATATTGGAGTTTGGTTTGATGGGGTACTGGGGGGTGGGGAGTTGGAGGAGGGTAAGGATAGCTTCTTTTGGTTGATAGCGATATTTGTATTGGACTGGGAGGACGTGGGTGATATTGAGTTTGGAGGCAAGGTGAATGCCAGCCATGGCACCGCTTCTGAGGATGGGAATGACTAAGTCGAAGGTGAGGTGACGTTGGTGCTGATAGTCAGTGATTTGTTGGGTTAGAGATTCTAGCAATTGACCAAATTCCTGGTAGGAGATTTGACGAAGGTCGGATTTTTGAATATGACTCATAAAAAGTATTATAACTGAAGTTTTTTTGTTAGACTTGTGGGATGTTACATGTGTTTAGAAGAAGTCGGGCGGCGATGAAAATGGCTCAGGTGGTGTCACGGGTGTTTGACCCAATCTTGTTGGTGCCAGGAATGTTTGTGGTAGCAGTAACCTGGGCTTTAAACAATGGAGAACGGTGGCGGTTTTTGACGATGTTGGTGTTTTGGGATGCGATGCTGCCGGGGGTGGTGTTGTACTGGTGGATAAGACGCGGCAAGGTACTGAGCGGGTGGGACCTAAAGGATAGAAAGGAACGAATACCATTGTTTATGTTTGTGATAGCAGCGCATTTGGGAGGAGTAGTGGGAGCGTATATGTTGGACAAACACCCTTTGGCTGAGTTTTTGTTGGTATTTTGGTTGCTGGCGCTAGTTTATGGAGTGGTGACGGTGTGGTGGAAAATCAGTATTCATACGGGGGTGATGAGCGCTCTGGTGATGTTTTTGGTGCTGACTCAAGGTAAGGAATATGCGTGGTTGTTTGCCTTGGTGCTACTGGTGGTGTGGGCGCGGGTGGTGGGCAGGTACCACCGGTTGAGCCAGGCCGTGGCTGGGGGGATGGTGCCGGTGGTGGTGATGCCGGTGGTGTTTAGGATACTGGGGATAGGATAATTAGTGGCTAGTGGCTAGTGGCTAGTGGCTGGGGCAACAGAGAGAAATTGATAATTGGCTAATTTTCAAACTGAGAATTGGGGTAAGGAAATGGCTAAATGATTGGATGGTTTGTAGCGTGAAGTAACACGAGTAGTTGA
>Ga0066639_10003525_pt1 | contig 13528 bp, 12 predicted proteins | sample CryGeyCG2114_010_2_FD_59504 | JGI IMG/M metagenome (GOLD analysis project Ga0066639, IMG submission 59504) | Groundwater microbial communities from aquifer - Crystal Geyser CG10_big_fil_rev_8/21/14_0.10 | ecosystem: Environmental > Aquatic > Deep subsurface > Groundwater | place: USA: Utah...
AAACTTAAGTTCATTTTATTATATAAAAGAAGGAGAACATATCATGTGTCCAGAAAACGTGAAAGACAGTTATGATGACATCTGCGAAACAGTAGCTAGTAACATAGCGCCACTAATGATTGGCATTAGCGGGCAATTATTAGTGCCCTTAGCAGAGTTTCTAATGAGTTTATTATCAGGAGTAAAGTCGGATTCCAATGAGCGAGAAAAGGAAGTTAAAAGACTATTGATTATTTGTGTCAGTTTTTTAAAAATTTTTCAAAAACAATGGGATGTTTTGCATATCGAGCAGAACGAGATGGATAACCGGATAGCAGAAATTATAAGCGATTTCAGCGCTATAGTAAAAGCGGAGGACGCGGAGATAAAAATATTTGCCTCTACAAGCATTGGCAGAGAGATATTGGAATTACTGCCTACTTTACAGAAGGACAAATGATAATATCGATATATTTAATAATCCCAATAGATTCTAGAAAGGCCACCAAGATTTTTTTGGGGTCTTTTTTTCTTTCATTACGTCATTAAAAGATTCGTTATTATTATTTTGAGCTTGCTGGTTATTTATTATTGCCTGCAAGCGCTCCGTTTCTTCCTGCACAATCGGGCTGTCATATTCTCCGGCGTGCGCCTTTTGCCCCTCATAACGAGTCGGTCGTTGGTCTAAATGCAAATTAAAGGTAACTTGTCCTCCTTGGTCAAAAATATAACAATGTAGGCGCGGATAAAAATTTCCAGTCAGCCGACGTACATAGCTATCGTTTCCACTTTGTCGATCATGAATATAAGCATAGCCAGCCCTTCGTAATAAAGTTGAAGGGTTTTCTAATAAAAGGTTTTTATTTATAGTAATTTTCATTTTAATTTTTATCAAGCCATCTCTCAGCTGCTATGGCCGCCATACAGCCTATGCCTGCTGATGAGATTGCTTGACGATAGGTAAAGTCAACCACATCCCCAGCTACAAATATGCCCTCAACGCTTGTATAAACATTATCACGCGCATTAATGTAGCCGGTTTCATGGATATCAATTTGGTTCTTAAAAATTTCCGTATTAGGAATATGTCCGATAGCAAAAAATAGCCCATCAATTTCTAAATCTTTTTCTTCGCCGGTTTTATTATTTTTAGTTTTTACTCCCGTTAATTTATCCGACCCTAAATATTCAACTACATCAGTATTATAGATTATTTCAATTTTTTTATTATTTTTAGTTCTTTCTTGCATAATATCAGAGGCGCGGAAAGTATCTTTACGGTGGATTAAATAAACTTTATCAGCAAATTTTGTTAAAAAGTTACTTTCTTCCATAGCGCTATCTCCTCCGCCGATAATAGCAACAGTTTTATCTTTGTAAAAAAACCCATCGCAGGTCGCGCAAGTATGAATTCCTTTTCCCCAAAATTTCTTTTCTTTTTCTAATTCTAATGTGCGGTAACGGGCGCCGGTCGCGATAATAATAGCCTTTGTTTTATATTCAGTTTCATTTACCCAAACTTTTTTAATCTCGCTGGTAAAATCAACCTTAGTGATACTCTCCATTTTTATCTCTGCGCCGAACTTTTGCGCTTGTTTTTGCATATTCATCATTAATTGCGAACCTTGGATACCGTCTGGAAAACCGGGAAAATTTTCAATTACAGTAGTAGTGGTTAACTGCCCCCCAGGCTCTAAACCGGTAAATACTAAAGGACTTAAATTAGCGCGTGCAGCGTAAATTGCGGCTGTATAGCCGGCAGGACCGGAACCGATGATAATAAGATTATTTGTGTTGTTATTATTCATGTTATTAATTTTAATTTCTAATTATTCTAATTTCTAATTAATACCCAATCCCTCTAATTAACAAAATATATTGGTTTACTTCCCTCTCCGGCAATGTCATAGCAATATAATTCAACATTTTGTTTTTCAAAATATTTCTTAAGAGCACCGACAACCATTCCTTTTGAACCTATAATTCCTATTTTATACATTTTTTTACTTTAATATTTTTTAAAAAACTATCAACGTATAAATCTATATCTTTTTTAGTGCCATCATAAAATATTGGTAAACCTATAATGTCATTATACAAACTCTCTGTAACTGGCAGAATCCCTTTACCCGAATATTTAGATTTTTTTTCAGTAAAAAATGGTTCCAAATGCAACAACGGGACATATTCTCTTTCTATACGCATTTTTTTCTTCGCTGGGTCGGCAATATTATTTAATTTATTAGAATTTATTCCCACCCTAAATCCAAATCTACCGCCGATTTTAAATCCACTTTGATTACGATTAAATAGTTGTACGCCTGGCAATTTTTTCAATCTCTCTTCAAAATATTCCATTAAAAAATTTTGTTTTTTTAACTTTCGGGACAATACATCTAATTGAGAATAAGCTAAAGCAGCCCCCAAGGGATGAATTCTAAATTTATATCCGCCACCCGTTTTTTTGTATTTAAGAATCTCTTTATTTCTAAGATTTTTAACTCTCTCATAGTGTCCCAAAAGTATTGCTTGCTCATATATTTTTTTATTATTTGCGACCAATAGTCCACCTTCACCGGCGGGTAATGGTTTACCTAATTGCAAACTAAAAATTCCGACGTCCCCTAGAGTACCAATGGCTTTATTTTTAAATTGGCCTCCTATTGCATGCGAAGCATCTTCTATTATGTAAACTTTTCTATCTAACTTTTTTATTATTAATTTAATTCTTTCAACATTTCCGAGATTTCCCCAAAGATGAGGCACGATCACGGCCTTAGTGTTTTTGGTTATTTTTCTTTCAACATCGGCTGGATCTATGGTCAGATTATCGGGATTAATCTCGCAAAATACTACCGTTGCACCTAAGTTTATCGCTGGAGCTATAGATGCCCACCATGTATAGGATGGGCAAATTACTTCTGTGCCTGGCCCAATGCCCACACTAAACATAGCAGAATACATCGCCGAAGTTCCATTACAGTGGGCAAGAGCATATTTAACTTTTAAAAATTTTGCCATCTTATTCTCAAATTTTTTAGTAATTCCGTACGGCCAAGATAGGTCCTTTTCTTTAAGAGTTTTTAAAATAATATCTATATCACTTTTTGAAATCTGGAAGTTTTCAAAAAGATTTTTAGTTTTCATATTTATAATTTTTATTTCTTTGGGTTTCATAAAATAATTTTTTGAAGACCGGATAAACAAAGTTCTGAGGATTTCTTTTAGTTCTCAACAACCTTTTTATTTGAAAATCACAATAAATTGGCAACAATTTCATAATCTGGTTTTTGTTCTTTTTTCTTAATTTACAATATGTATCTAAAAGTTTGTTAAAAATTTTATTTATATCTGTATTGGCTATAAAAATTTTCGTATATAGATTTTTAAAATTTTCTTTAGGGTAAAAAATTACAGATGTCATTATTAAAAAATGTAAAATATCTAATTCTTGAAAACCGTCGCTACAGAAATTTTCCCAATCTATTAAAGCATAGTCACCCGTCTTTTTTTCAAAAAACATATTAAAAGGGTCCAGGTCTCCATGCATATAACCGATAGATACACTCTCTACGGTTTTTCTTTGTTCGTCGTTTACCTTAAACTTCCCGGTTAATTTTGAATAAATATATAATTTCTTTTTAAAGGATATATGTTGAATTTCTGTTGCAGTGTGAAATTTGGCCATAAGACTTACCGCTTTTTCTAAAATTTTAATACTTTTTTTAATTCTATTATCTTTCAAGAAGAATTCCATAGGATATCCTTTAACGGCAAACATAAAAAAACCATTATTGACTTTCAGTAACACTTTAGGAACATAGAATTGTTTCACAGATATTTTTTCCAATATCTTCGCTTCTCTGGCTATCCCCTTATCTTTTTCTTTTGAAAATTTACCAAATATAGATCCCTGTTTCGTGGAAACTTTAATATACAATCTCTTGCTTGTTTTCCTTTTACCCGATGGATAAAAAATTTTAATTCGAGAAAAAGGAAAATTGCATTTAATTTCCCTACTTAATTTATTTAAGGAGATTTTTATTTCGTGTTCCATAATTACTCAAGTTCGCTTGAAGCAACCATCCTCCCGCATTTTTTACAGTTATAATTCCATCCGTCCTTTAAGACTAATTTATTTTTACAGTTGGGACAAAAAAATTGTTTTGAAGATACTTGATCGATAAAGCTACTTTTAGGTGGGTTATCATATTGATTTTCACCAACTTTAATAATTTTATTCTCTCCGCCACAAAAAGCATCGTAAATCTGCATTACATTCAGTGCATCTTTTAGTCCGGCATGCTTTGGTGGTATTTTTTTTATTACACTATTTATAAAATAATATAGTTCGTGGTAATATCCTAAAAGAAATAATCCTTTATTATATAATTGACCCAAGGAAAACTCTGGAACATAATAATGACCTCCGGCTGTATTTTCTGGCAAAAAATCTGTGGTCCTACCATAAGGGAGTCTCTTGGTAGGAGGGTAGTATGTTATTTCTATATTATTATTTAAAACTACATTGGCTTTTTCCCCGATAACCTCCAGTATTTCCAATGGCCCCATTTCAGATGAGCCTTTGCAAAAATGTATTATCCCTACTACGTCGTTGTTGTGAAAAAATGTTGCCACACCGCCCCCATTGAATGATTTCTTGTAAAATATTTCTTTTGGTCTTCCAATTATCGCAATAATAGTCGATGCCACATGCACGAAATCATCCAAAAAACGTCTAGCTGTTGCTTCTTCAATATTTCTAACGTTTTCTGGTATATCAACAGGATAACGTAATGAATATGTTGTTATTCTCCCAAATTCTTCATTGCTAATTATATCTATAACTTTTCTAATTGAAGGCATAAACATTTTTTTAAAACCTACCTGGCCAAAAGTTTTCCCCTTTACCGCAATCGCTATCATTTCTTTTACTTTCAAAGAATTTTCTGCCGGCGGCTTCTCCATCCACACAGGTATGCCTTTTCTGAAAAAATAATTTGCAACATCTGGGTATTGAGGCTTACCATTCTCCGCAAAACCCAAAATGAGCAACACTGCATCTAAATCTTCATTTTCTGCCATTGTTTTATAATCCGTATAATACCTTTCCGCACCAAATTGTTTTTTAAATAATTTTGCCTTTTCTTCAATCAAGTCGCATACAGCAACTAAATTAATTGGCAGAAATTGGAGGCAGGGATAGATGTTTCTAAATGCATGACTACCACAACCAACAACACCTATATTCGTGCATGGTTTTTTCTTGGCCTCTATTAGTTCGCCCTCCATACCCAGTCTGTATTTTAGAATATTATCTTTTTTTGCCATAATTATTTATTTGTTTTTATTTGTAATATTTACCCTTCAAAAAACTAGATAATTTTTCTATTAATTTTTTTTCATTAGAAAAAATAAAAACTCTCGACTTAGATTCTTTTTTAGCAATATCTAAAATATTTTCGATATGGTCGCTTATTCCGCCAAAACCTTTTAAAATAAAGATTGGCATCATTTCTTCAAAGGCAATTGTAAATTCCGAAAGAGTTCCTATTCTTCCGGCCAGCATTATTACCGCATCAACTGAGGTTAAGAAATTAATAGATCTGGCCGTGAAACCGTTTTCATTAAAATAAATTTCATCAAAATTTTTAATCAAAGCATTATCTGATTTTTGCTGGTGCAGAAAGCTATTTTTTGCAGGAGAATATCCTATTAATTCAACCCCCTTTATTTTTGCGGCAGAGCCAATTATATGGGCATATCCGATGCTAGCTCCCGTAGCAATGTTTATATTATGCGATGCCAACATTTTGCCTATGTGTTTTGCTTTCCTAATTAAACTTTTATCATCCGGTTCTACTGCAGAAGAAATTATCCCTACCCGATTTCTTTTTACAACTTTTGGCAATGTTTCTATAATAGACAGCTTATTTATTAAATTTTGTACCTGTTGCGCATCTACGACATCAAGATTGTTGAAAATAATTTTTTGCTGATTATGCAACAACTCGTCTCTTTTCTCGCCGTCGGTAATAAAATCCAAACATTTCATAAGAGTTTCTTCCATTTCTAAAATTATAGGGTTACTAGAAACTGGAGAAAACTTTTTTATTAAACTTTGGATATATAATATTTCATTGTCAACGCTTCTTTTTTTAATTGTTTTAACTCTTGTGCCAAAAAGCAGTTCTGGAAATATTTTTCTCAACCTATTTAATGTAATTTTTTTAGATGATAATTTCAAAAAATTAGGGAAATGACCATCGTGCTGTTCTGGCAAAAAAATTACTGGCACATCATAAAATAATGATTCATAAATTGTAGTTATGCTCGGGGGAGTAATAACTACCACAGCTTCATTAAGGGTCTTCAAAAATTGTTCATTATTTAAAGAAGTAATTGTTAGCCTATCAACCTTTGAATTTATATTAGATATTATATTTGGATTAGTGGTCAAAATAACCTCAATATCTTTTGGGAGAGAACCCACAAATTCATCTATTAAGTTTAAAACAAATTTAGTATAACGCACGCCTTCTTTAAACCTATTCAATGGTGAGTACAATCCTCCTAGAGAAATAAGTATTTTATTTCTTAATCCTTTTGAAGTTGTTTTTAAAGAAGTGTTGATGATTGGACCCACTTTACTAAAATTAGAATGATATTTCCTAAAAGGATCGGCAGATGTTTCTTTTTTGGTGGATGAAAATTCTTGAATACAAGATATGGATGAAAAAACATGAGCAATGTATTGCAATGAGTGATCGTCTACTTCTTTTAAAATAGACCACACTTCCTCTAAATTATTTACTGATGTTAACCTTTGAATTATTTTTTGGATATTTCCAAAATTATTTTTATCCCATTTCCAAAACCAATACAAGCTATCTATATAAAGTACTTTTTTTCTATTAAACCAACCCCAAATTGCAGTATATGGATTCATTACGCTAATAACCATATCATAATTTTTTGCGTTGGGATACTCGCCCTGATACTCAAATATATTATTAAAATATAGACTATTTTGAAGAACATAAGTCAAAGCTACATCATCTCCTATGAAGTCAATTTTTATATCACCTTGATAAATCTGCTTTAAATGCTTCACAAATGTCAGTAGCTTGGAACAAGGCCCATAGCCAAAAGATTGTGCAGAACAAAGAATTCTCATCATTTTATTTTTTTTAAAAGCATTAAGGCTCGAGGACTGCCTGCTTTTTAGCACGAGGAAACAGAATAGCTTCTCTTATATTAGATAAGCCCAATATCACCATTAACAACCTTTCTAAATTGATAGATCCTAAAACAGCGCAACTAGATGTATAGCTTATCGCATCTAAATATGCCTTATAGCTTTGTTTTTTTAATTTTAATAATTTTATGCGCTTTTCGACTTTTTTAATATCACTATCTGATAAACTAACTGACCCTATTTTAATTTTATTCCACCACAGTTCTGCGCATAACACTGATTTTTTATCTTCATCTACTGCGCAATAAAACTGTTTAAAATCCAAAGGGAAATTAATAACCCAAAAATAGTTTCCCAATTTTTCAGAACCGCATTCTATGACTCGTTTAGAAAGGTGGCGTTGTATTGTAACTTTTTTATCATCCGGAAATCTATTCAAATAAATTTCAATCAAATCTCTATAGGTAATAATGCGAGGCGAATCAGGTATAACTAATTTGTTTAATTTTAGGGAATCTCCGAATTCATTTTTAATTGACTTAACTCCTCTTAAATATTCCAGAAGATTTTTTAGGACGCAGTCAAAGAATTTTATATGTTTTTCTAAATTAAAATCATCTGTAATACTGGCCCAATCAAAGGTTAAAAATTCACTGCTGTGATGCGAAGTGTTCTGGCTTCCGTGCACAAAAACCGGACCAAGTTCATAAATATTTTTAAAATCTGAACACGTCAATATCCTTAAATACAAAGCCCTATTCATTGTTAAAAACGCGGATCGACCATAAAAATCTATTTTAAATTTTTCAACGTTACCCTCTAATATATTTCCTAAAATTGTCGGCGTGAAAACTTCCATAAATCCTTGTTCTGCAAAAAATTTACGAAAAAACATTGAAATTTCGCTTTTTATGACAAAAATGAGGTGATTTTTAACATCCCGCAGATCAAGCGTTCTATATATTAAGCGCTTATGTAGAGGAAGCAACGGATTTATATTTGGCCACTGCATTCCTGATGCAGATTTTTTAATTTTTATTCTTGAACTTAAAATTTCTGATTGAACATTTTTATATGTCGAAACATCTACTTCTACAAGATCTCCATGTTTTAAATTATTTTTAGAATCTAAAATTATTGAATATTTTCTGAATCCTTCAATTAAATAATACTCTTTATTTTGTTTATATATCCTCCCTATCATTTTTATTTTTAGAAATATATTTTTTATTACCCAAATACGGCCTAAGTATCTTAGGAATTTCTACAGATCCATCTTTTTGCTGATAATTTTCTAGAATCGCAATTAAAATTCTTGGGCTTGCTATGACAGTATTGTTTAGAGCATAAGCAAATTTTGTGTTGCCCTTTTTATCCCGATAGCGTATATTTAACCTCCTTGTTTGCCAATCAGTAAGATTAGAATCTGAATGAGTTTCTCCGTAATCATTTCTCGAGGGCATCCATGTTTCAATATCATACATTTTATATTTTCCAGCACCCATATCACCAGTTGAATTGGCGATTACCCTATGCGGCAATTCTAAATCTTTCAAAATTTCTCTGGAAATATTTAACATTTCTTCAAGCCATTTATTTGATTCATCCACATCAGCTTTGCATATTAAAACCTGCTCTACTTTCATAAATTCATGCAAACGATATAACCCTTTTGTGTCTTTGCCGTAGCTCCCGATTTCCGAACGATAACAGGAAGAAAACCCGCACATTTTTATAGGTAATTCATCTTCCATAAAAATTTTGTCTGCACAATAAGCAAGCAATGATGGCTCTGAGGTGCCAGTGAGAAAAATTTGCTCTTTGTTTTTTTCGCTAGCATCGATATTTCCAGGATTTCCTATTTCATAAACTTCCTCACTGCCGAAAGGAAAATGTCCGCTCCCTATCAATACAAATTTTTTAACTAAAGCCGGCGTTATAAAAATCTCAAACCCCTTTTTTTGTAATTTATCTAGAGCATAGAAAATCAAGCCGAATTGCATCAAAACGGCTTCATTTTTTAAATAGTATCCTCTAAAACCGGAAGTTTTGGCTCCCGCTTTAATATCTATTAAATTTAGATCTTCACCCAATTGTATATGGTTCTTTGCAGGGAAATCAAAACTAGGAATTGCCCCCCATCTGTTAATCTCTTTATTATAGGTTGAATCCGCCCCAATTGGAGCATCTTCAGATGGTATATTAGGAATTCTCAGTGTTAAATCTTGAAACTCCTTGTCTATCCTTTGAAATTCACCTGTTATAGCGTCTGCAGATTTATCCAGTTTCTGCATTTCTAAAATTATATCTTCTTTTTCCTTTTTTGTTTTTGATTTTTTAATCTGTTCGTTCGCCTGATTTTTTTTACTCCTAGTCTTTTCTACTTCCTGTAATAACTCTCTTCTTTTTTTATCAATATTTAAAAATTTATCCACATCGAAATTTAGCCTTTTATTTTTAACAGCCTCTTTTACTTTCTCTGGATTTTCACGAACAAATTTAATGTCGAGCATATTTATTATCTTTTACTTATTATTAATGAATGATATTTTTCCGCTTTATACGGCCTTAATCTAACGATTTTTATCTTTAATTTCATTCTTTTTATCTCTTCCGACAAGTTGTCAATAAAATAAATCTGATCGTAACCCAAGCAAATAATATTGGGTTTCACTCTTTTAATAATTTTATAGGGATTTCTTTTTTGCCCTAACATGGCTTTATCTATTAACTTATACATTTTAATATCTCCTAATCTTTCTTTTTCGCTTTTTAAAGATAATCTTTTTTTAAGCATCAAAACGTTTTTATCCGTTGCAACAATCGCTATTAAATAATTTCCATGCCTTTTAACCTGCTTTAAAAAGCTAATATGACCATTGTGCAATCCGTCAAAAGTACCAAAAACCATTACTTTCTTCATTTAATTTTAGGAAGTTATCTTGATTATCACTTTAATCTATTTTCTCAAAAAAGTCAAAGGATTTTTCTTGACTTTTAATGCAAAAACTATTAAAGTATAATAGTTATAAATAAACCACCTTAATTTAGTTGATTTTATAAAAAATGAATGTAACCGCTCTCGCTCGAAAATTAAGAATGACCACCACTGAGTTGTTTGACGCCTTGCCACAGCTGGGTTTTGATATTGGTCGACGGGCAATTAAGATTAATGATAGTACTGCTCATAAAATAATTCTGAATTGGCCAAAATTTAAAAGACAATTAGAAGCTCTTAAGGTAGCGGCGGAAGAAAAAGAAGCGCAAGATGATGTGCCGATAGAAAAGAAAAAGATCAGCATTCCCACTACTATCACAGTAAAAGACCTTGCTTCTTTAAGTGGTTTAAGTGTTAGTAAGGTTTTGGGAGAATTAATGAAAAATGGAGTCTTTGTATCAATGAATGAAAGAATTGATTACGACACGGCCATGATTATTGGTGAAGATTTAAATTTAGAGGTCAGCCTGGATGAAAACGGCGGGGATTATGAGGAAGATAAGAATAAAAATAAATTAAAAGATGTTTTAGATAAGGAAGAAAAGAGTACTTTAAAAGAGCGCCCCCCGGTTATTGTAGTGATGGGTCATGTTGATCACGGAAAGACAAAATTATTAGATGCAATTAGAGAAACACACATAGTTGATAAAGAAGCGGGTGGGATTACCCAACATATCGGCGCATATCAGGTGACACGCCATAATAAGTTAATTACTTTTATTGATACTCCCGGGCATGAGGTTTTTACCGCCATGCGTAGTCGCGGAGCAAAGGTAGCTGACATTGCTATTTTAGTAGTAGCAGCCGACGACGGAGTTAAACCGCAAACTGTTGAGGCATTTCGAATTATTGAACAAACCGGCATTCCATATATTGTCGCTATAAATAAAATTGATAAAGAAGGCGCGGATATTGAGCGCGTCAAAAATGAATTATCCAGTCAATTAAAAATTATTCCCGAAGATTGGGGCGGAAAAATAATGTGTGTTCCGGTTTCTGCTATGAACGGAGAAGGAATTGATAATATTTTAGATTCAATTTTATTAATAGCCGAAATGGAACAGGAAAAGATTGTCGCTAATCCAGACGCGCTGGCAATAGGGACGGTAATTGAATCTCATATTGACAGAGGCGAGGGGCCGGTAGCTACGTTTTTAATTCAAAACGGCACTCTAAAAAATGGAGAAATTATTTGCCTTGATAAACAGCCGTTAGGAAAAATTAGAATAATGAGAGATTATTTAGGTAGAGCTTTAACAGAAGCATTGCCGTCTACTCCAATAAGGATTGCCGGGTTAAAAGCAGCGCCTAACATCGGAGATATTATTGAAGTTTATAATGAAAATTCTGACGGGACCGGCAGAAAATTAAGATTAGGAAAAATTAAAAAGTCATCTGACAAGAAAGGCGAGACAACACATATGGTTGAACAGGATGATGAGGGTAAAACAAAAAAAGTTAATATTATAATAAAAAGTGATGTTTTAGGGTCAGCTGAAGCGATTGAAGAGGCGCTAACCAAACTTAACAATCAAGAGGTAAAAATAAAAGTTATTAGAAAAGGGTTGGGAAATATTACTGAAGGAGATGTTGACTTAGCCTTATCAAGTGAGGCGATTATTTTAGGTTTTAACGTTAAACAGTCACCCGCAGTTGAAATGTTAGCGCGAGATAAAAAAGTTGATCTAAAAAATTATCGTATAATTTATGAGCTAGTTGATTATGTAAAAGATAAAATGGAAAAATTAATGGGAATAGAAATAGTGCAAAAAGAGCTGGGTAGAGTTAAAGTAATAGCAATATTTAAAACAGAAAATAAAAGCCAGGTTATCGGCGGAAAAGTCGAGGGAGGGACTATTGAAAGTAAGACCAAAATAAATGTAATGCGCAACGACAAAAAAATAGCTAATGGAAAATTAGCTCAACTGCAGGCAGGCAAGTTAGATGTTAATCAAGTCGCTAGCGAGCAAGAGTGCGGGATTTTGTTTGAAGGTGATCCAATTATTGAAGTTGGAGATGTATTAAAAATATATAAAGAAGAGGAAAGTAAGAAGAGACTATAATAATAAATTGCATTATGCCAAAACATATAGAACAAGTAAATGAGCTTTTAAGAAAAGAAACCGCTTTTTCAATTAGGCGGGATTTAGAGTTGCCGGATGTTTTAGTTACGGTCGTTAAAGTTGATTGCACGCAGGATTTAAAGGAGGCTAAAGTATGGATTTCAGTATTGCCTGACAATAAAGCTGGTTCAACAATGGGAAAAATTAGAAAACAACAGGGATTAATTTACACCGCTTTAAAAAAGAATACTGTACTAAGGCAGATTCCCGTTTTAGAATTTATTTTTGATGATACCCAAAAGCACGCAGCAGAAATTGATGAAGTTATTAGCCAGGCAGAATATTAGTTGTAATGTAAGTACTCTAAAAGTTTTAGCGTATATCCCATATGAATAAAGAAATATATACTCAAATATTAAACAAAATAAAAGAGGTTAATAACATTTTAATTACTACCCACGAAAATCCCGATGGAGATGCGATTGGATCGGTTTGTGCCATAGCTGAATTAGTTGGTGTTTTAGGAAAAAATTTTCATATTTTTTGTAATGATCAGCCAGAAAAGGCTTTTCTTTTTTTACCCCACACTGGAAAAATAAATACTGACAGAAAAAAGATTCCATTGGCAAAAATAGATTTAGTAATAACAGTTGATTGCGGAAAGTTTGCTAGGACAAGAATCGCTGAAGAAATTAAACAACATAATATATTTACCATTAATATTGACCATCATATTTCTAATGATAATTTTGGCGATATTAATGTCGTAGACGACGGAGCTGTCTCAACCACTCAAATTATTTATGAATTTTTAAAGCATAATAAAATAGAGATAAATAGAAAGATGGCAAACTGTATTTTAACCGGTATTGTTACGGATTCGGGAAATTTTGCTTACGCTGCCACTAACTCGCAGACATTTAGCGTGGCCAGTGAGATGTTAATAGAGGGAGCTAATGTGCGGAGTATTTTAAATTACACCGCTAAGAATAAAAATTTAACAACATTAAAGGCCTGGGGGTTTGCCTTAAGCCACTTACAACACCATAAAGAGTACGATATTGTTTATACTATTTTAACTCAAGATGATTTAAAAAAACTGGAAGTTAATAAACAAGATTTAGAGGGCTTAGCCAGTTTTTTAAATGTCTTAAAAGATGCTAAAGTAATAATGGTTTTATACGAATTAGGAGACGGACGTGTTAAGGGCAGTTTTCGAACTAACAAAGAAGACATTGACGTTTCAAAACTCGCGCAAATTTTAGGGGGTGGTGGGCATAAAAAAGCGGC
>Ga0066639_10003526_pt1 | contig 13527 bp, 12 predicted proteins | sample CryGeyCG2114_010_2_FD_59504 | JGI IMG/M metagenome (GOLD analysis project Ga0066639, IMG submission 59504) | Groundwater microbial communities from aquifer - Crystal Geyser CG10_big_fil_rev_8/21/14_0.10 | ecosystem: Environmental > Aquatic > Deep subsurface > Groundwater | place: USA: Utah...
AAAATTTTAAATTTATAATATTTCGCTTTGGCTAAAATTTCAGTATTAACAAAAAAATTATTAGACTCTATTTTTATTTTTTTAAAAATTTCCTTCTTAAAAATTTTAAACGCGCAGTCAATGTCCTTAACGTCCAAACCAAAAAGGTAATCTGCCAAGATATTATAACTCCTTGAAAGAAACTTGCGCATGAACAAATCTTGACGGTTTATTCTATACCCGATAACTAAATCAACGACGCCTGTTTTAGCCAGCGGCCACATTACCTCAAGTGCATTTATATCAAACTGGCGGTCAGAATCCGTAAAAAAAATATAATTATACAAACTGGCGGCAAAACCGTCGCTTAATGACCGACCATAACCAAAATTTTTATCGTGATGAATAACTCTAACTCTTGGTTGCGATTGGCTGATTTTTTCGGCTAACCCTCCGGTTTTATCATTTGATCCGTCATTAATGATTATTATCTCCCATGGGTTTCTAATTGTCCGTAAAAATTTCACCGCATCCTCTACTGCTTCCCGAATATTTTCTTCTTCATTATAAGCAGGAAGAATGACTGAAATTCCATCTCTAGACATCTAATCGTGTTCCTTTCTTGCAACAACCAAAAGCGATAAACCGGCTGGCAAACTAATAAAATTAATCAAAATCCTTTCAATTCTGGACAAAAAGAGAAAAAAATTATTCAACCAACCAGGCAAGGCGACAAAATCAGAAGAGAAATCTTTAATGGCTAGTTTTTGTCCGGACTTGATTGACCGAAAAATAATTGCCGGCAGCAAAGCAAACAAGTTGAAATAGGAAATCTTTTCTGTTCTAAAACCTGTTTGCTGTAAAATTATCTTCAAAGACTTGCTGTCATACCGTCTATAATGCCCGGCAACCTTGTCCCAATAAGAGAAAAACCACTGGTAAGAAGGAACCATTATTATCAAATATCCTTTCCTTTTTAGAACTCTCCTGGCCTCAGACAGAACAAAATGTTCTTTTTTTGTATGTTCCAAAACATCCATACAAAGAATTATGTCAAAATAATCTTTTTTAAACGGCAATTTTTGCTCAAGATCAGTCTTGAACAAGAAATCTCCGGCTTTTTTTTCGCGACAGTAGTGCAGTGCTTTGGCATTAGAATCAAGTCCCCAAATCTTCCCGTAAGGCTTTAACTCTTGCATCATTATCCCGGTTCCACACCCAAGATCTAACGTTCTTGCTGGAAATTCTCTCTTTTCAGCCCAAAAGAATTTTTTAAGCATTTCCAATACTAATTTTCTTCTCCCTATATGCCACCAGTAATGTTCTTCCTTCTCGTTTAACTGCTCGTAGAGATCATCCCTCATTTATTTTAAATAATCTTCTTCCTTAAACGATCTTGATTTCATCCTGCCTTTAAAGAGAAGTTGATTCCCTATCCTAACATCTTCCCTGAAACGATCAAAAGAAGAAAGACTTATTTTGAACCGCTTAAGCAGCCAGGATGGACGAAAATAAAACTTGTGATAAAGTTTTCTTTGGAAATCTACTAAATCTTTCTTTGTTAAACCATCGGGAACGTAGACGGGCTGTTCTTTTATCTTTCCTTCGGCATAATCACTCCAAACATTCTTCGGGATTCTCCCGTCTTTAACAGAAAAATCAAAAAGAGGAGAACCGGGCAAAATTGTAGTCAGGTGAACTCCAATAATATCCGGTTCTGCTTTAAAACAAAAATCGGAGGTTTCTTTCAGCTCCTTTTGAGTTTCAGTCGGGAAGCCGGCCATTAAAAAAGCATTGGTAATTATTTTCAGTTTCCGGCAAAGTGTAAATGCTTTAAAAAAATCTTCATTACTTATATCTTTATGGATAATATCTTTTCTGATTCTCTCACTGCCTGATTCAACGCCAAAGAATATTTCAATACATCCTGCCTTTTTCATTAAGAACAATAGTTGTTCATCCACTAAATTTGCCCTTGTCTCGCAGTTCCATTTAATGTCCAGTTTTCTTTTCAGAATCTCCTGACAAATTTTTTCCACCCTGTCCTTGCTAACTGTAAAAGTATCATCAGTAAAAATAAAAAAATTATAACCATGTTTTTTAAAACACATCTCTATTTCATCAACTACGTTTTTGGGGCTTCTGAACCTTGTTTTTGCCAATCTTTCTACTGGACTGGAGCAGTAAAGACATCTAAAAGGACAGCCTCTCGTGGTATGAATGGTAGCGAATTTGTTTCCATAAGGACTAAAGTATAGTTCGTCTTTTAAGATTCCTCTATCCGGAAAGAGTAAACTGTCCAAATCAGCAGGAGGTTCGCCATAAATAATTCCTTGTGTTTTCTTGCCGCTTAAAATCATCTTTACAATCTTTGGAAAAGTTATTTCACCCTCCCCAACCAATCCAAAATCAAAGAAAGGAAAATCCTTAAGAAAGTCTTTATCTGCACTGAAATGGGCTCCGCCAACAATCAGAACAATCTTATTTCCAAACTTCTTCTTAATTTCTTTCCCTAATCGGACAATTCCTCTAACTTGTGCGGAGGAACCAGTAATCCCGACAATTCTGGGATTTATTTGTTCAATATATTTTAGGATCTCCCTTATGGTCATTTTTAAGGGCATTAAATCTAAAACTTCTGCGGTAATTCCCTGATTTTTCAAAACTGCCGTCAAATATAGTAAGCCCAGCGGTTTCCAGCCTTTCTCGGGAAGATAAGCTCCGCCTTTACTGAAAGCATAAGGAGGGTTAATAAGAAGAACCTGCGCCATAATTTATTCTTTCAAAATTTTAAGGGTTTTTCTAAACGATCTGAAATAAGTTTCATCCCAAGTAATATTTTTGTCATAAGATAAAACATTCTTCCGGCATTTGTTATAAAATTTTTTATCGGTAAACAGCTTTAGAATCGCTTCTTTCAAGTCTTTTTGATGATATTCAATCGCTATCCCCATTTCTCTTTCCTCAATATCTTGGGCAACCTGCGAAAATTTCGTCATTATTACCGGCAGTCCACAAGCAAGATAATCTTTAACTTTTAAAGGCTCTGCATACATTAATGCTTGTTTGTCCAAAGGAGTATAGGGAGCCAAACCTACACCGCATTTTGGTAAGTATGAAAGAGTCCAGTCGTGATCGGTATAGCCCCAAAAAAGATAATGATCTTGCAAACCGTTTTTCTCAACCAGGTTCCTGAGCTTCTCTTCAAAAGGTCCCGAACCAACAATCGTCATTTTTACTTGAGGGACTCTTTTAACTACCTCTCCCAGAACGCTCGTTACCAGTTGTAATCCCTTTGAGTCTGTTACATGGCCGACATAAACCAATTCATATCTATTTACTACTTCCTTTGGAATTTTTACTTTTTCAAGATCAACACCATGAGGTACTCTGATAATCCTTTCGGAAAGAACACTCTGGCTTTCTCTTAAACTTTCCATCCCTGGAGGACTGTCCCAAATAACATCCGACCGTCTGGCAGTAAAGCCATTAAAAAAATGAAAGGTCAAATTAAGAATGACATTATCAAACCTTCTTACTTTGTATTCATTTTCATAAAAGATGACCTTTTTAACCAGTTTTAATTCTTTAAGCAATACTCCGCAAAAGGTGTTCAGACAATCACACCCTATAAAAATATCCCATTTTTTTCCCAGCCTGAAGAAAAAATAAAAAGTAATTAATAAATCGCCAAAATAATGTAAAAAATAAAATGTTTTAAATTTATGCCTAAGCAAATTATATTTTTCTGCTAGTTTGCCCTTGACAAAAAACGAACACTCTGAAGACAAAATACCGCAGTAAGAAAAAGGGTGAGAAATAACTGTAAATTCATCAACATTTCTTTGAAGAAAACTAGGAAGGGCTTGCATCGGTCCATAACTTTCTGTAACATGTCCTACTAGGGCAATATTTGCCTTCTTAAGTATAAGCTTTTCGTCATTAATCATTGGTAGATTTTTTTCTAAAGATTAGTATAACATAGTCATACGACAAACCTCTGGTTTTTCGTATACTTTTCCTTATGTTGAGCTTGCAGGATCTTCTTCGTACTTGCCTGCAAGCAATTTATAATCTTTTCTAATACCTCACGTTTCTTGCCGGAGGTCAATTACGTTCGGTTTTTCGTATACTCCCGCCTTGGCGGCGAGGCAGGTTTCCTTACAATGAGCTTGCCTCATTCAAAGAAACCTATGCCTGCCTGCCGGTAGGTAGGGTTTCTTTGAAAAAATCCCTGCCCGCAGTCCGCCACGGCGGACAGCTTTTTGCAGAGGGTTCCAAATTTGTAATTTTTGTGATCTTCAAACGAATCGCCGCAAAAATTAATTTTTAATCTACTCTAAACCTCCGGTGGTAAACTAATACCTTTGATTACCCATGTTTTCTTTTTGTAATAGCAGATTTAAATCTGCGCAAACTAAAGTTTGCTATTACGATTCTTGCCGAGAGTTTGCTATTCCGGTTTTTGGTGCAAATTTATATTTTTGTGATCTTCAAAAATATTGTATAATTAATCATCATATGGCCCTTAATAAACAGCAGAAAAAGTTCTTGAAGAAAAATTTAAGAAAATTGCCCTTGGATACTGTCTCCAAAGAGTTAGGAATAAGCGAAAAGGATCTTTTAGATTACCTAAAATCAATTTGGCCGGAAGATAAATATCAAAAGTTTATTAACTCTTCCAAAAATCCTCTGGTTGCTGAAGAAAAGCCTGAAACTGCAGAGGTTAAAACCAATCTAAAATTCCGGTTAAAAAAAAATTTTCCCATTTTTGCCTTCTTAGCTTTTTTAGTCTTTGCTGTTTATTCAAACTCCCTTAAAAACGAATTTCTTTCAGATGATATCGCCGGAATCCTCCAAGACAAAAACCTTGGAAATTTACCATATTACTTGGTTAACCAGCCGATTAATTTCTTCAGGTATTTTTTTTATTTTATTGTTTTTAAGACAGTAGGCTTAAATCCCGTCTTTTTCAGACTTTTAAATATATTTTTCCATCTTGGTTCGGTCTGGATAATTTACATTTTAATATCTTTACTTATTAATCAGCCGATTGCCTTAATCGCTTCAAGCATTTTTGCCATTCATCCAATAGAAGTAGAGGGAATCGTCTGGATCACAGGAGGAATCCATGCCCAATATTCCTTTTTTGTTCTCTTGTCATTTTTATTTTATTTTTTTGCCAGATCAAATTCATGGTTAAATAAGTTTTACGTTCCCTCTTTACTTTCTTTTTTCATAGCTCTTTTTACTACAGAAAAATCTGCCATCCTCCCTCTACTTCTCCTGCTTTTTGAAATATTTTTTGGCCAAATCAAGAAAAACTGGAAAAGGTTATTACCCTACTTCATTCTTAGCGGTGTTTGTGCCTCGGTTGTCTTCTTCGGTGGAGGATTCGGAAGAAGAGTTTTTCTGCTTCAATCTCAATACTATCAAGAAGGAGGCCTCTATAATCCGCTTACCCAAATTCCAACGGCTATTTCCTCTTACCTAAGTTTACTATTTTGGCCGGATAGGCTGACCCTGTACCACTCAGAAATGTTCTTTTCGCCGGGTCAATATCTCCTAATGTTTATTGTCACCATTGGTTACTTTGGTCTTCTCGTCTATACCTTCCTAAACAAAAAATATCGTTATTTATCTTTTTGGCTTTGCTTTTTCTTTATTTCTCTGCTTCCCATGTTAACTCCCTTCAAGGTTGCCTGGATTGTAGCTGAAAGATACGTTTATCTAGGCTCAATCGGAATTTTTGTTTTGATAGGTATAGGAGTCGCAGAAATTGGAAAAATCACTAAAAATAAGTATACAAGTTTTGTGGTCTTGGGGATTTTACTGATCTTTCTTTCCATTCGTACCATTATCAGAAATATTGACTGGAAAAATCAGGATAATTTATGGCTGGCAGCCGACAGGACCTCACCCTCAAGTCCGCAAAACCATAACAACCTAGGCGATCTTTACAGCCGGCATGGAAACTTTCCCAAGGCAGCTGAGGAATTTCTACTGGCAATCAGATTAAAACCAGATTACGGCGATGCTTTTCATAACCTTGCCAATACTTACCGCCAAATGGGCAAAAACGATTTGGCAGCTGAAAGCTACACGAAAGCTATTTCCTTTAATCCAACGCTTTGGCAATCTTATCAAAATCTCACCGTAATTTACTTTGAACGGGGAAAGTTAGACGAGGCTTTAGAAACGATAACCAAGGCCAAAGAAATTAATCCGGAAAATCCGGACCTTCATTTAATTGCCGGTATTGTTTACCACCAGCTGAACAAAGACCAAGAAGCTAAAGAGGAGTTTTTAAAAACTCTGGAGATTGACCCCGGCAACCAAAAAGCAAAGGAGTTGTTATCAAGTTTGAAATAGTCTAGCCACCTACATAAACTCTTCTTTTTAAGTCAATCTTGTGAGGAACAGTTTTTAAAGTCTTTTGAAAGAAACCAAAAGGAAAAAGGATCCCATAAGTTAAATGAGTGGCTAAAATTGACGACATAACTAAGGCCGCCAGCAGTATATTCTTTTCCTTAACAAATACTTCCATTCCCGACAATAACAAAAGTAAATAATAAAAGGCAAAAAACGAACAAAAGAGAAAACGGACTGCAGGAAAAAAAAACGACAGAATCCCACCAATAAAAAGACCGTAAGCAAACAAGGAAGGAATAAGGTAGCCAAACCTAAATGATGTTTGAGGAAAAACGCGGGCAAAATAACCCCGCCGCATTGCGTAACGGCTTATTTGTTTCAGGTGGTTTATAAAAACGGATCTTCTGTGGTGATAAACTAAAACACTCGGATCATAGATAATCTTCTTGCCGAGATTAACCAAATCCAGGCAAAGTTTTGTATCCTCTCCGGGCCAATGATTAACATCAAACCCTTTCACTTTTTCAAAATCATTTTTTCTTACCAATAAATTTACTGAAGGAAAATCATCTATTTCTCTTCTTGGCATAATCCTATTACGGTAAACCCCTGCCCCTCCGCTCCCCAACCACGATGCCCAAACCCAACCGGAAGCTTTCTGGTAAATATTATCTGAGGGAGGAGTTATGGTTGGCCCGCAAACTGCAGTGATTTTCAGGTCTTCAAAAATCTGTAGTGAATTTTTTAACCAATTTGAATCAGGATAAGAATCATCATCAAGAAAGGCCAGAATTTCCCCTTTGGCCGCTTTTGCCCCTAAATTCCTTTTGTAAGCAGGCGTCGGTTCACCGCTTGGAACAATTTTTACTCCCTTGAGACTTTCTTTTTGATCCGTCACGATTAATACCTCAAAATTTTTAACTGTTTGTTTCTTTAAAAAACTGACGGTTTCTCTTACGTAGTTAGTAATTGTCCTCACCGGAATTATTACTGATACTTTTATTTTCATATTAAATATTCACCTTCATATCCAAATCTTTATCATAAATCCATTTTCTTTTATTATTACCGTTATAATACTTTAAAACTTTTAGACGATAGAATACGGCAAGGGTATCCCTAAACATTTCAAAAACCGTAGAAGTACTGATGGAAGAATATTTAAACCTTCTCGCATCCATCTCCACCGGTCCATCGTGGATTTTTTTATAACCTAAACTGTTGGCAACCGCCAACATCTCTATGTCAAAGGCGAATCTTTTGATTATTAATCTTGGCAAGACCTTTTCTAAAACTTCTTTTTTAAAAATCTTGATCCCTCTTTGGCTGTCAGTTATTCTTAAACCAAAAAGAAATCTTGTCAGCAAATGATAACCGGTACTAAAAATTTTCCTCTTTAAAGGATAGCCAATAACTTTAGATGCCGAATGTCTTATTGACCCGACAATTACATCTGAACCATACCAATTCATATGCTCCAAGAGCATCGGCAATCCATTAGCATTAATATCCATTCCCGCGTCTAAAAAAGCAATAATAGAACCCTTTGCTCTGGCCATACCGTAACGAACAGCATATCCCTTGCCGCGGTTTTGCTCATACCCGATCACTTTTAGTCCTGTGGATTTAATTGTTTTGGCTTTATCAAATGTTTTGTCCAGCTTTCCGTCAACAACACAAATAAGCTCATAATTATACCTGGAATTTATTAAGACTGATTCAATGTTTTCCAAATCCTTGACAATGGTCTTTTCCTGTTTATAGGCAGGTACGATTACCGAAAGAAGTTTTTTGTTCATTTATTGAAATTGGCAGGTTTTTTAAAAGGGTTAAAATAATATACCAGCAATCCTGTCAAAAAGAAAGAGAGAACGATTATGTTCATCAAAACTATTTGCTGAATGTTTTGATGATAAAAATTGATTAGGACAATCTGCAAAACGGCAAAAACAACTCCAAGATAAATTATTTTTGTTTTGTTTATTGATAAGAAAAAATACATTAAAAGCGAGCAAAGCGAATATAAAGAGATAAAGATTGCAAAAAGACCTAAGTTTGAAGCTGCTTCTAAATATCCTATTCCGAACAGTGTTTTTACCATTAACGAGGGAAAAAGAAAATAAATTAAAGAAATAAAGGAAGAGATTGCCAAGACAAGAAAAAAACTAAACCACAGTAACTTTTGATAATTACCACCATTGGCTTTTCTTTCCGAGATTGTTGGGAACATCACCGAAACAATCGGGCTGGATGCAAAAAAAATTATCTTTCCCAGAACAGAAAGCGACGCATATTGCCCGGCAGCAATCGGAGACAAAAAATATCTGGCTAAAATAATGTCAACAGTAAAAAATGACATCAAGGAAAGATTTGAAAAAAAGACTGCGCCAGCATAAGATCCTACGTTCACAAAAGAATCTTTCATATTAATATTTCCTGATAAACCAACCGGAATAAATTTTTTCAAAAGAAAATATCCGAACAAAAGAGTAGCTAAGGTAGATAAAACAACGCCGAGAATGGCTCCTTCAACTTTTAATCCTAACAAAACAAGGACTACGGCAAAAATTAACTTTGACCAATTAAGAAAGATCGTATAGACGCTGTATTCAAAAAACTTCAATATTCCCTGAAGAACTGAAGAAAAAACCGATGAAAAGATTCCCAGGTACCAGGAAATTCCCAAACCCAAAAATAAAATGAAAGAATTTATCTTTACTAAATTTCTCAAAAAAGGAAAGGCCAATAAAAAAAGAAGTAGGACCAATAAACCATAACGAAACGCACTCCGAGAAACTTTTTTAACAAAAAAGGAAATTTTTTCTTTATCACTATTCTCCTGAGAAACGAATTTGACTACAACCAAATTCAAAATTCCTATCGGTATTCCAAGAAAATACAAAATTGATATTAAACTTTCCAAGACTCCATAATTACTCGGGCCGAGTAATCTTCCCATGGATAAATGATAAAGATAAGAAGCTAAGTTGCTAAAAACTGAACCTATCAAAACTATTAAGCTACTTTTTACTAAAACACTCCCCTTTAATAATTGACTAAATTTTTTGATCATAAAAACTAAAATCTTGAATGTAAAAGAGCCTTTCCGCAATCACACGTTCTTTTATCGGGCCAGTTTTTAATCGTGATCAGCATTAATTTCTTTATTTTATCAATGTTAGTTTTAAAATTTCCTACAATTTCTTCTACCGAAACTGGTTTAACTTTGCCTTCGGCTACCAAACCGCTGTCATAATCGGTTACCACCGCTATGGCGGCATAACAGATTTCTTTCTCCCTAGCTAAAACAATTTCCGGATATTCAGTCATATTAACTGTATGCCAGCCCATTTTTGTAAACCAGCCTGACTCAGCCGCGGTTGAAAATCTTGGACCCTGAATTACTACCACCGTACCTTTGGAATGAAATTTCAATTTCATTTTTTCAGCTTCTTTAATAATCAACTGGCGAATCTGGGAACAATATGGAAAGGCTGTTGAAACATGAGTGACAAAAGGTCCGTCATAAAAAGTATCAGCTCTGTTTTTGGTTCTATCAACAAACTGATCCAAAACTACCAAATCTCCCGGTTGATAATCCTTTTGCAACGATCCGACTGCATGAGACGTTAGAATCCTCTCCACCCCCAAGCTTTTCAGAGCCCAAATGTTGGCCCGATAATTAATAAGATGAGGAGGTATATTATGATCTTTATTATGTCTGGGTAAAAAAGCAACTATTTTACCGCCAATATCTCCCAAAGTAATTTTATCAGATGGCGCTCCATACGGAGTTTCAATCTTAATTTCTTTAAGGCCAGACGCTAAATCATAAAATCCTGATCCGCCAACAATCCCGATCTTTGCCTTCAGCTCATTCATTTGAATAATTAATTAAAGAAAATATAGTATATTTACTTAATTTTTCTCTTCCCGGCAAATAATCCAAAACAATTAAAAATACAATTCCGATAATTTCCCCTCCCAATTTCTCCACTAATTTCGCTGTTGCAAGCATTGTCCCGCCGGTAGCTAAAACATCATCAACTAGTAAAATTTTTTCTCCCCTTTTAATTGAATCTTTATGAATTTCAAGGGTTTCTTTTCCATATTCTAAATCATAATCAATTGACTCTGTCAGAAAAGGCAACTTTCCTTTCTTCCTGACCATGACCATCCCTGCTTTCAGCTGGTAAGCCAATATGCCTGCCAAAATAAAACCCCGGGCATCAATTCCGACCACCTTATCAACTTTCACTTCTTTTATTTTTTTAACAATCTCTCCAACCGCCGCTTTTAATGCCTTTTTATCCTCCAAAAGAGGAGAAATATCTCTGAAAATTATCCCCTTTTTGGGAAAATCAGGAATATTTCTTATTTTGGTTTTTAAACCAATCATCGTTTAAATTTAAAATTAAAAATTAAAAATTAAAAATTAAAAATTTTTATTATGCTACCCAGTACCCCTGAAAAAACATAATTGCAAAAATTATAAAACCAATTCCGAAAATCGCATAAACAAAATTTTTAAATAATTTGTTTTTAATTAAACCAAGATACATAAAACAAGGAAATAAAATAAGAACATACCTTGGCAAAGAAGAAAATGTTCCAGATAAGGTTGGAGAAAGATAAGCAAAGGTTGAGAAAATTAAATATGAAGTTCTTATGCCTTTCTTAAAAGAAAGTAAAATCAAGGCTAAAAATAAGACTGAAATAAATAATTCAAGCCAAACTACAATGTATAAAGGATCCATCTTTGTTGTCAAAATCATTTTTAAATATCGCCAAAAAACCTGATAAAGTAAAATTATTTTTCCGCTGCTTCTCTCACTGCCATAAAACGGCAGAACATGCATAAACATAAAAGGGTCACCATATTTTTCCCAGAGAAACCTAATGTAATTCAAAAGCCCTAAAGGAACTAAAAAAATACTCATCAATTTTCCCACGTCCCGCTTCCCGTCTTTAACCCCATAACTATACCACTCATAAAGTAGGGCAGGAAAAAGAAAAATGCCGACAAATCTGGTATAAGAAGCCAATCCTCCTAAAATTCCTGCCCAAAGCCACTTGTTTCTTCTGGCAGCATAAAAACTTCCCAAGACCAGCATCAAAAAAAGGCTTTCAGTATAAACCATTCCAAAGAAAAACGACAAAGGAAAAATTAAAAAAATTATCAAAATTTTTTTTGCTTCAGATTCTTTGTAATCTACAATAACCAGTTTATAAAAAAGAAAAAGCAAGACAAGAAAAGAAATGTTTGAAATAAATATTCCTGACAACAAATCACGTCCTAAAAAAAAAGGGTTGAATAGTTTGATTAAGTTCGGATACATAGGAAAAAATGCCTGTTGATATATTCCATACCCCTTTCTTGATATGTCTAAATAATGAATCCCGTCAAAGTTTGCCCTGTTCCAAAGAAATTTTGGACTAAATGGTTTTAGTTCAACATAATTATATCCTTCACGGCGGGGAATATTAATAAATGGAGACGCAAAATTCAGCACGAAAAGAAAAATTTGCCAAACAATAAAAAGAAAGAAAACAAATTTAATAATTTTTTGGTTATTTTTCCAAAACTTTTTCATGATAAAAGTAAATCAGGGTATCAGATTGATCAGTAAAAGAGAACAGTTAACCAGTAAACAGCAATTTTTTACTGCTCTCGCCCTCTATTCTCTCTTCCTTATGTTCTGTTTTTCTAATATTCTCAATCCGTCCCTTTGCCTCTTAATATCATTAATAAAAGCATTTATTCCTCTTATCAATCCTTCATATTCCATAATTATCGCTTCTGCTTTTTCACTGCTAATATATTTCATTCCCTCCATTTTCCTAATATGACTTTGTGTTTCTCCTGCCTCTCTCCTCGCTAGATATAATGATTTAATTTTTTCGTTATAATAATAGACTGAATACCCCTCAGCGATCGCATCTACCACTGAGGAAGACGATCTCTCCGCTTGGTCACACAGTCAATACTTCTCTTCCCTTGGTAAATTCTTACATATTTCGTGAATTTTTATCATCAAACTAAAAGCCTTTTGCCAAATTCTCAATCTTTCAAACCCCGGTTTCTTGGGAAAATTACTATCAAGACTGTTCATCTTATGTCTCTGATTTCTCTTACTGCTACTCTGATATTCTGATTTACTTATTAATAACCTGCTTATATATCTTTATAGTTTCCTCTGCTGTTTTTTGCCAAGAAAATTCCCTTGACAGGGTAAAACCCGCCTTGATAAGTTCGGCTTTAAATTCCCCGTCTTTAATCACTTTTTCAACACCTTCGGCTATCATTTTTATTTCATATGGATCAACTAAAACCGCTGCTTTTCCCGCAATCTCCGGCAAAGAAGAAACATTGCCGGTTACCACCGGACAACCGCAAGCCATTGCTTCCAAAATCTGAATTCCAAACCCTTCATAGAACGAGGGCATACAGTACACTAAAGCCAGATTATAAATTAACAATAAATCTTCATCCGGAACAAAGCCTAAATATTTTATTTTTTCTGTTAATTTCAGTTCTTCAGTAATATTCTTTAGCTCCTTCACTTCAACCAGCTGATCATTTTTAAACGCTTTACCCACTAAAACCAAATTGATTCCAGTATCTTTGATTAAATTAAAAGCTTTTATCAATCCAGGAAGGTTTTTATTATAATTTACATCTCCAACATACAGAATAAATCTTTCAGACAAACTATACTTCTGTTTAATTTCGGTCTTTTGTCTTCTGTCTTCTGTTTTTCTATATCGTGGATCTGCGGCTAAATAAGTTACCGTTATTCTCTCCTGAGGAACATTCAAAAATTTAATGATATCTTTTTTTGAAGATTCAGAGTCAGTCAGAACTGCGGTAACGTTCTTTAGAGAAAATTTTTGTCTTAAAAAATTTATTCTGCCTTTTATGCCAACAGGATAATGATCTGCAAGAACCAAAGGGATACAATCGTGAATTGTAACTACGGTTTTTTTAGTTTTTTTTAAAGGAAGAGTGTGAAAAAAGAAATCAAAATACGGATAATGAATTAAATCTACCGCTTCAAAATTATTATCTTCAACCTCTTTTATTTCAATGGCATTAAATTCTTTCAGGGCTTTTATCAGGCAGGTAGTATACTTGCCAACCCCCCTTACCCCGCTCGGTCCTTGAAGAATACTGGT
>Ga0066639_10003527_pt1 | contig 13527 bp, 17 predicted proteins | sample CryGeyCG2114_010_2_FD_59504 | JGI IMG/M metagenome (GOLD analysis project Ga0066639, IMG submission 59504) | Groundwater microbial communities from aquifer - Crystal Geyser CG10_big_fil_rev_8/21/14_0.10 | ecosystem: Environmental > Aquatic > Deep subsurface > Groundwater | place: USA: Utah...
CCGCCAGTTCTACACCGCCTCCAAAAATGACTACATTGCACAAATCCTCTCGCTCGCTAAAATGGAACCATGAATCTTGCCTTAACCTCACATATTCTTTCTGCCATCTCGGCACTCGTTTTATGTGGTTACTCCTATTTCAAACCATCTAGATTTATCCAAAAATATCTCTATCTCTTCTCAGGACTCTCTATTGTTAGCGGGGTAGGGCTCAGCCTGAGTCCAGGATATTTAACTGGTACGACCTGCCTTAAACTTGGAGTCTACTTACTGATTATCACTCTTGCCAGTTACAAGTTATCTCAGTCACTAAAATTAGTTAACAATCAAAAAGTTACTATGAAAACTTGACTTGATAACTAAAAGTTGTATATTAGCCTCATGCTCCACAAAACCTATCAGGTTTTAAACGAAATCACAGTTTCTCGTGACGCCTTGGTCAGTAACTACAACTATTTCGCCAAGTTAAATCCCCAGGCCCAGATCGCTCCCGTCCTCAAAGCCAACGCTTACGGGCACGGTCTAGAGGGCATCGCCAAACTCATTGACTCACATCTCTCTGCTCCATTTATCTGCACAGACTCACTATACGAAGCCTACGAACTCTATAAGTTAAATATTAAAACTCCCATCCTCATCATGGGCTACACTGATCCCGCTAACTACGCTGTCTGGAAAAAACTCCCATTCAGTTTTGGAGTTTTTGATAAAGAGACGTTGCTTTCACTAAACCAAAACCAGCCTGGTGCCAAGGTTCATATCAAGCTAGATACTGGTATGTGTCGCCTAGGCTTGCAAGCTAAAGATATTCCAGATTTCATTAAGACGCTTAAGGGGTGTGAAAAACTTGTAGTCGAGGGGATTTTCTCTCATTTTTCCCAGGCAGACAATCCAGGCAAAGCTACTTTTACGAATCGCCAAATTACTCAGTTCAAAACAATGACTAAACAATTCGAAGATGCAGGGTTTAGTTTCAAATGGAAACATATCTCAGCCAGCTCTGGTGCTAGCTTTCTCCGTGATCCATATTTCAATCTCATTCGCCTAGGTCTGGGCTTCTATGGTTACACTCCCTTTGGCCCTCATACCAAGGAGGGTAGGGTAGGGAGAAAAAAGTTAAAGCCAGCTCTTGAGCTCATCAGTCATATCTCTCAAATCAAAGAAATACCTATTGGTGCAGAGGTAGGTTACAGCGGTACCTACAAATCCAAACAAAAAGAAGTCATCGCCATTCTCCCAGTTGGTTATAACGAAGGATTACCCCGCAGGTTATCAAACAAGGGCGTTGTTATCCTGAAGAATGGTGGAGTCTGCCAAATCGTTGGTAACATTAGTATGGATATGTGCACTATTCGTCTATCTCGTGGAGCCAAGGCAAAAGTAGGAGATTCTGTCACAATAATTTCTCGTGACTCAGAAGAACAGAACTCACTATCCCGTCTCTCCCAAATCATTAACGATATCGACTATACTTTATTAACTGGATTACATCCAAGTATTCGCAGGAGAATTATTTAGCATGATTAAATTACGCATTGCCGTTTTCTTTGGGGGCAAGAGCCCCGAACATGAAGTCTCGATCATCACGGGGATCCAAGCCATGGCATCTATGCCATCAGATTACGAAACCATTCCAGTCTACGTCACCAAGTCAGGTACCTTTTTGACTGGAGACAATCTTAAATCAATTGATTCCTACAAAGATCTCCCGCTTCTAGAAAAAATGGCAGAACATATTGCACTTCCTAGCTCTCCCTCTAACCTTTCATTCACTCCCTCAACTCCATCATTATTCAAAAAAAATGAGAAACATTTTGACGTCATCTTCCCCTGTTTCCACGGCGGGGTAGGGGAGGGAGGTTGGATTCAGGGACTCGCCGAGTTTTATGGTGTTCCTCTTGTTGGGACCGGCTTAACTGGTGCCAGTCTTGGCATGGACAAGGTGGCGATGAAAAGTGTTTTTGACGGAGCCGATATTAAACAAGCACCATATATTTGGTTCTATAAAAATGATTGGCTAGCCAAGCAAGCTACTTTCGTTAAAGAGATTACCTCTCATCTCAAATTCCCTATTTTCGTCAAACCTAGTCGGGGTGGTTCATCCATTGGCACCACCTGTGCAGAATCCACTAAGGAACTAATTCGCGCCATCGACCTCGCATCAGCCATGGATACTCGGATCGTGGTAGAGGAGGGGATCACCGGCGCTCGGGAGATCAATATCTCAGTCATGGGCAATGCGGGACACGAGCTCATCACCTCGGTCTGTGAAGAGGTTTTCCACGAAGGCTCTAAGTTTCTCGACTTCAAAGATAAATATCTAACTGGCGAAGGTCAAGAAGGTATGGCCGCCACCTACCGCGAAATCCCTGCAAAAATTGATAAATCCATTTCTAACAAAATTGAAAGTATTGCCAAGCTAGTGTTCAATCTTCTCGACTGTTCTGGTCTAGCACGCCTAGATTTCCTGGTTAAAGGCAAAGAAGTTTATTGTATCGAGATCAATACTATTCCTGGTAGTTTTAGTTTTTACATCTGGAATAAATGTGGTTATCCCTATCCTCAGTTACTTAAAAAATTAGTAGATCTATCACTCGAGAAACACGAAGAAACAAAAAAATTGGTAACTGATTTCTCCTCGCCCATTCTCACAAATATCGCCCAGGGTGGCAAACTCGACCCAAAATTAAAAGCTCAATAATTTTCGGTCACATCATTTTCTAGCAAGACCAGGGGTTCTTTTTTAAGCTTGAGCGATTTAACTAATCGCATAAACTCCAAGGTTTTCTCAATATACATAATTTTCACTTTTCCCTTCGTTCCTTGCTCTAAACTTTTCGTGCGCTCATTGTGTCCCACCAAGATCACGAGGTCAGCGTTACCCACAAGTTTTCCCCCAAGCTCCTCGTGGATTTGTTTGGTTTGATCCCCGAGCTCTACCAGTCCTGGCGTCACCAGGATCCTAGTGTATTTAGTTTGCTTACCCAGGTGCTCGACCGCGTCGGCAAACCCTTTATCATTACTGCTAAAGCTATCGTCAATTACTCTCATTCCATATCTATCCATGGTCATCTCAAATCTGTTTTTCACTGGTCGGATTTTGTTGTTCTCTAGTTCTCTTTCCTCGATCTTGAGTGACCTGGCGATCAGCTTCGCACCCGCTATATTTATCGCTTCTCGATTGATTCCGTCATAAAGTTTTGCGTGGATCCCAATCTTTTGCACTGCCTCGACCACATTGTGGTCGCTCCCATTGACGATCAAGACTCCATTTACCTTCTTCATATACTCTGCAATTTCCGATTTAGCCTGGATGATCTTGGCAAAACTCCCAAACCGCTCCAGATGTTGTCTAGCGATCCCAGTCAATACACCGATATCAGGGCTCACCATTTTCAGTAGATGGGTAATGTCTCCGACATGGTACGCCCCCACCTCGACGATAAACACTTCGGTCCGATCATCCACTTCGTACTCCAAACACTTCGCAATTCCCAGAATAGTATTAAAACTCTCTGGGGTCGATACCACTCTAAATTTGTGTCGCAATAATTCGTGGGCATAATGTTTGACCGTCGTTTTGCCATAAGATCCAGCGATCGCCACTACTTTCATCCCACTCTTTTTAAGATCCTGGATTCTCGTCCTTACCCTGTACCACACCCAGTTTTCATATATTTTGACCGCGGATCCAATCACCATATTCGCACCTACTATCCCAAGGGGGTAAGACAAAATTTTGGTGAGTTTGAGCCTTGCGGTCCATTTAATTCTCTTAATCACTTCAGGATTGATATTTTTCTTGGCTAGAAACCTAGTCGTATCGTACTGCTCTAATTGCAAAACAGCCAAGCTCGTTAATCGCTTCATTCGACACTCTCCTCTAAAATCCGTAGGGTTTGATCAAACTTTTCTAAATGTGGATCGTGTCCCGCTCCCCACGCGACTCTTATCTGGTTATCAGGCAGTAATTTGCGATAAATTTTAGTCAGAGACAAGGGGAGGATCACGTCATTCTCGCCCCATACCACAACTGATTTACACCTAATCGTACTCAAGTATTTTCGCAAGTCTTCCCCAACTACCACCCGGTACAGATCACGAAGCTCGGGTGAGTTACGATAGTCCTCATCCATCAATCTCGGTGTTACTTTCGCTCTAAGTGAAGAGGGGACCCAGGCAAATAATTTAGCAACAATCTTGAGGACAACTCGCTTTAATGATCTAGGCTTTACTCCCGCTGGGTCTATCAAGACTAATCGCTCAATTAGCGCAGGATATTTAGAAGCTAAAATTATTCCCACTCGACCTCCGAGCGAGTGTCCAATCACGCTCACTTTATCAATCTCCATATACTTGCAAAATGCGACTACCAGCTCACTATATTGCGTAATTGTTTTAACTGTCGGCAGGCTAGATCCACCAAACCCAGGCAGATCGAGGATATAAACCTTACGCTCACTCCACGCTGACAATTCTTTTGCCGTCGCTACCCATTCATTTCCCGATCGTCCCCAACCATGCAAAATCAATATCGGCGCCCGCTTGCCACTCCCAACTTCCTGATAATTCCATATCTGGTTATTGACCGCAATTTGTGTCATGACCTGATTATACGTCAATTTATTTGTGAGTAATTTATAGTATCTTGCAATATCTTACAATATATTATAAATTGAAAGTATGAAACTAAACCAAACCTACACACCTAGCAAAACCATTACCAATCTACTTATAACCCTGGAAGCAAATAAAAAAGCCCTCTCTCTTTTTAATCTATCCGACGAACTAGCCTTCACACTACGCCGACATTCTTTGCTCCACAGTGCAGTTTACTCAGCCAGAATCGAAAACAATCCACTCACCCCAGAATCATTCCTAGCCTCGAGCAAGTCAATCGAAAAGCTTGAAATTCAAAACATCCTCGATACCCTCAATTGGGTCTACTCAAAAAATCCAATTCCGCCATTTGAACTCAAGCTTATTAAAGACCTTCACGCCCGTATCATGCATAATTTACACTCAGAAGCAGGGGCTTTTCGTACCGAACAATCTGCAGTCTTTAACTCAGCAGGCGTTGCAATATATTTGGCACCTCCTGTTTCCGAGGTCAAACCGCTTCTAACAAATTGGGTCAAGCAAATAAAAGAATCTGTCATTCCTGTCCCGATCCAGATAGCCATAGCTCATTATCAATTTGAAAAAATCCACCCATTTATCGATGGTAATGGCCGAGTAGGGCGTCTCATCACTACCATCCTCCTCAAGCAAAGCGGGCTAGATCTCCATGGGATCACTAGTCTTGAGAAATACATTGAAAATCATCTAGACGGTTACTATGATTACCTCTCAATTGAAAAGCGTGACATTACTCAGTTTGTCGAATACTTCTTGACTGCGATCACGACTATGCAAAACTCTGCACTAGAAAAATTAAAATCAGGTGATGTTGAGCAGAGTAAATTATTCCCCAGACACCAAGAGATCGTAGAGGTAGTCAGAGATCACCCATATTGCACCTTTGATTTCCTCCATCGTCGATTTTTCGCCATTCCCACGTCTACTCTCCACTATGACCTCCAGCAACTACAAAAACAAAAACTCGTCGAGAGAGTGGGAATTACCCGTGGCGCAATGTATATCGCGACAAATTAATTTTCTCCCACCGAGTGATACTTTTCGTGCACACTCTTAAGCTGCGGGTTAGTCACGTGGGTATAGATCTGGGTGGTGGCAATATTTTTATGCCCCAGCATCTCTTGGACCTCCCGCAGCCCCGCTCCGTGACTGATGAGGTCGGTGGCAAAGCTATGTCTCATGACATGTGGTGTGATCGAATATGGTAGATGAGCGAGGCGCCCGTATTTTCCTATGATCCGCTGTACAGTCCGGACATTTAGTCGCAGTTTCTCCCCAGCTTTGAGATCATCAATCGCTGGCTTTCTCCCAGAGTGACGAATAAAGACCGGGTGGTAATGGTCATCTCGCTCACGCAAGTATCTCTCTATCCACATAGCCGCACGATCAGACAAAAACACTACTCTTATTTTTCTACCTTTTCCCACTACACCAAATTCTTTTGATTCTAAATTGATCGTTGTTCTATTGAGCGAGGTCAGCTCCGACACACGCAATCCCGTCGAAAATAACGTCTCCATAATCACGCGGTCACGTAGTCCAGCAATTGTCGAGACATCAGCTTTCTCTATCATTGCCTCAACATGGTTATAGTCAAGGAATTTGAGGGAATGTTCCTTCCCCTTTGGCAACTCCAATCGTTCAGGAGAAACCACTGTATAATCTTGTTTTATAAGGTAGCGTAGCATGGACCGCAGGGCAATCACATAATATCCCTGAGTAACAGGAGCTAAATATTGGCCTTTATCATTTTTTGTTTGCGCTAAATACACACGATAAGTTTTTAACATCTTAGAGGTCACATCACGCAAATCTATCTCTGGATAATATTTATTTAACCAGACAGTAAACTTTAAAAGATAAAATTTATAATTACGAATTGTAAAAAGAGACACTTGACGTTCAATAGTTAGATACTCGAGGTACTCCTCAATGCAGGCCTGGAGTGTGGGTGTTCTCCCTTTAGCACTCATATAGATCCAATTGCTAAATAGCTCGAATAAAAATTGGGAAAGATATATCCATCTATTTTACACATACTCACCCACAACACACACCAATTGTGTTATAACCTACATAACCCTGCCTAAATAGGCAACCCTATAGTTATTAAGTAAATCTCCTCAAAGGGCGGGGGAGTTTTACTTTCTTGTAGCTCCCATTGTGCGACATAGATAGAAGTATGTCAAGTAAGTGATCTTGCAAAATCAGCAAAAAATTAGAATAACCAGGATATTGGGCATATCCTACCAGAGTACATGACCGTAGAATCGATTGTACGGTATCTATAGAAGGTTAAATGAATGATTGTGTGGTTAAAATAGTGACTTTGATACGGGTAAACTTCGGAAAACGATAAATCAGTAGATCAAAAATAATGGGGGAGTTTAGAACCAAGAAATCATCGACACAATACACATAACGTTATTTAAATTTTATAAAAGTTAAAATCGTAACTATTTCATCCCCCTATCAATTCCGCCTACATCGTCGTAAAAGATATATTGTGCGACATAGTATAGATCTCCTCTATCGTGTGAGTGTATCTATCCAAAAGGGGGCACTTGGTTGGTGCCTATGTGTCTCTTATGGTATTCCTCCCATCATCTCAAACAAAGTCGAGAGATCTCTCCCACACATCTCTAGATTCTTCCTCCACCACGGCCATAGCGACGACTGGATACTCTCCAGATGTACATCTGGACTAATTCATTCGCTTCCAGAGGTGTACTCTGATATATAGCAACCCTCCTCTGAAAATACCGAGATAATGTTCAAACTATATCTAACATGTTCACGTATTGCATACGTAATGTCTGCAAGGATCGGATACTTTTTATCCACATAACGTGAAAAGTTATAGGACATATCGTGAAAAGCCTATAATTATTCTAGGATAATTAAAAACTACAGAACTCCCTCCCCTACCCTAACCCGAATCTGCTAATTTATCTCATCCATCTGGTAAGAACAGCACCCGTCACAACTATAAATACAATCAGTGCAAACCATAAATACTCTTGAATAGTTCTATTAAAAAGTCGTTTTTCCATATCATGTTGAAACAGCCCAAGTATGACATACATTCCCATAGCCAAAACCACACTAGCCAAAGGAACCTCGATCAACCAAAAAGACAATGCAACAGCCATCTCTGACATGATCATCGCGCCAGTCAAACCATAATAAAACTCTTTTTTGACAGAACTTGATACCACATAAGACCACACTCCTTGCCATAAAATCGGCAATGCTACCAAAAATACCAATAACCCCACAAACCATGATGAGATTCTCAGTGAGAATATCACATGAAACAAAAATGCGCTCGTCAATATAGATAGCAAAAACCCCACTACCCTCGCCGCCCTAAGCAACTGAATTGTTCTAGCTGTCGCCACAGCAAAAATATTGACAGTTAATAATAAGGCGTACATAGAAATCGCAAACAATACCACAACAACTCCCCTTGTTATCTCCGCTTGTGGTAACAGGAAGTAAAACAAAGCTACAGATATAGGGTACAAAGTTGGTAAAATCAAATTTACCAACCAATTCAAACCGTGTAAATCTTTCAGTAGAGACCAAGCTGTCAAAAGGTAAGCCGCAATGGCATAAAAACCAATCGCACTATATCTAGATTCAACGGGGAGCCTTTGGACAATTAACAATCCAAAAGACAGCAAAATTGAGACAAATAAAAACTTTTTTCTCTTTGAGCCTCTCCGATTATTCCAAATTGACATAAACCTCCGAAACGTCATCATGTTCTTTGAGTATTTCAATAAATTCCAAGATTTTTTTTGGCTCATCAACTGGTATCAGATACTTTGGCTTATACCCATCATCAGTTTTTTCAAACATATAAGAGACACTTCCTATCTCACCAATTCGCCCCCCGTATTTATCAAATAAAAGACGCATCTCCATCATTGTTCTATTTTTATTATCTGTCACGGCTTGTATCATGATCGCAACTCCACCATATGCAAAACCTTCGATTATCATCTCAACAATTTCACTCCCATTTTGCCCAAGACCTTTAGCAATTGCTCGATCAATATTCTCTTTTGGCATATTAACTTCTTTAGCTTTTTGAATAGCTATGTTAATGCCATGATTTGTACGGTATGCCACTGTAATTGCCTTAGCTAACTTTGTAAATACACTCCCTTTAACAGCGTCATTTGCTGCTTTTTTATTCTTAATATTACTCCATTTACTATGTCCCGACATGACTATATTCTAGCACTATACAATGCTATAATGACGCGATCAATGAATGAGCAACATGACAAAGCAATTAAAGCTGCACTAGAGAGAGATTGGGAGGGAGCAATCGAACTAAATCTAGAAATTCTCTCTATTTCTCCTCAAAATATTCCCTCACTCAACCGTCTAGGTCGTGCATATATGGAGTTAGGTCAAAAAGAATCCGCCAAAGATGCCTATGAACAAGTTCTCAAGATAGACAAGTACAATACAATTGCAACCAAAAATTTAAAATTACTCCCCCATCAAAAAAATAATTTGGCGACTACCATCTTTACTGAAGAAGATTTTATCGAACTTCCTGGGATCACAAAAAGTACTAGTCTCATCAAAGTAGCTAGTCGTGATACCCTTCTCTCGCTTGTTTGTAAACAATCTCTTACGCTCGTCCCTCGCACTCATTTGGTTTCAGTCCAAACTCAAGATAATATTACCATTGGTTGTTTGCCTGACGATCTTTCACAAAAAATAAAAAGCTTATTAAAGATCGGCTATAGATACTCAGCTTGTCTCAAAGGAGTCAGTGATAATACCGTTATTATCTTTCTGCGAGAAATCAAAAGACCAAAACGTCCATCAGCTGGGACTACTTTTTCCAAAAGCAATACAATCAAATCTACCCATACCAGATCTACTTTACATAAAAAATCAAAATAAATCTTTTACATCTTTCCCTACTTTTATCAAGACACTCGCTCTATATTCTACTGGAATATTTTCAACTTTAGGTTGATCAAATCCAAATAAATTCTGGAAGATATAACTCAGTTCCTTTGCGCTCTTATCGTCAGATACCTGCCACGAACTCTTATTTAAACTTTCATCTACATTTATTGATCTCACCATCACAACGTCCAAGCCCAAATTAGACAAAAAATCAGCTAGATCGCTCCCAAGTCCATTTTCCCCACTAGCGTTAATAATGGCCACCGTCAGTCCTGTTGCTCCAATTTCCCAATCAAACAATCTAGTCCCCACATATTCTTGTAGTCTTTCTGAATGATAACTATTTCCTTCTATTACTCCAGCTCTTACTAGTTCATTTCCTGATATTTCTCTCCTCCTGTATCTAGTTACTCGATACAACAACAACATTGCATCAAATCTGGACAAGCTAGTTTCTGTGTGGCCAAATATTACTCCAAGTAAACCTATTTTCAAACTCTTGCTAGTTACGATAAAACCGGGAATTGGTACTCGCATAAATCCCTGTATTTTTCGTCTAGCAAACATCCCACCAGATCCTTTATATGATCCTAGTTTATATAGCGATGAAATAGAGTATTCACCTTTAGATCTAGAGTTAATTGTCAAATTAGTCGGAAATGGAATTGTCAAAATAGTTTTTTCTGTTGGATCAACCGAAACAAAACTCACCCCGATTCCGGGGTTTATCACTGCTATATTAAAACGATATTGACTATGCATTACTACTTGGCTACTCCTCCAGTTTTTTACTCCCAGCCCACTTACGATTAAGATTATTACTCCAATTACTACCCAACAAGCCCATGTAAAACTTTTCATCTCTCCATGCTATCATAAGAGTCATATTTTTGACTTACAACCCCCGGGGTTATAAGTCCCTTACTCTCGTCATTACCAAAACCACCGCTTCTTTTCCTTATCACATATCCGGTATGTGATTCACTGCTCCACCTAGATACTTCAAAACTCCCTGCAACTCCCCATTATTCGACTCAAAGTGGATCCGTTGTCCGTTGTGCGGATGTGCAAATTCGATTCTTTGCGCCTGGAGCATCACTCTTTTACACCACTTACGATCCTCTCTACTTCTCTTGCGCCCAGCATAAACTATATCTCCCACGATGGGATGCCCCATCTGTTGTGCGTGTACTCGTATCTGATGAGTCCGTCCTGTTTTTGGCTTAAATGAAACTAAGCTAAATCCAATATATCCCCTATCATCCACCTTTAGCTCTTTGGGAAACTCCCAGCTTGCAAACTCTTTCATCACTTCATAGTGCGTCACGCTCTCTCGTCCATCCTCTCTCACCCCAAACTTTTTACGATCGTCCCGTCTCCTAGCTATCGGTAAATTAATCTGTCCTATTTTAGTATCCCAATATCCATGCGTCAGTGCCATGTACATTTTTTGTACCACTCGCTCTTTAAATTGTTTAAGCAAGTCCACAAACGCCTCTACGGTCTTAGCCATGACCATTACCCCACTAGTCTCCTTATCTAGTCTATGCACGAGTCCTGACCTCTCATTAAAGTATTGCTCATCTGTCCTGTTAGGGTTGATCCTTTGCATACCACCAAACTTCGAAGGATCAATCCTCAAAGTTGCGACCATCCAATCCTGCAGAGTTTCCACTTTTACCGTCTCTGCACGGTTACACACTGCTCCACTGGGTTTATCTATCACCACAATCTCACTGTCTTCGAAAATAATTGGAATATCCATACACAACTAGTCCTATAAAGATTAAATAATCAGCCAGGTTATTATAGACTAATCCAAACAAATTCCAGTTATCGACTACACCTCCATACATCAAACGACTCACCAAATTCCAAGTACCGCCTAAGACAATTATTCCAATCCCAACTCGCCCCCATAATTCCCGCAATTTTACCGCATAAATTACGAGCACGAACAAAACGATCCCAAAAACCCAAAACGACAGACCAGGGAACAATCCAAACGTAATCCCCTTATTTAACATTTTTTGCACAGTTCATACAAAGATCAGCAGTTGGATCAATCCCTAAACGGTCAGTGTTAATCATTTGTCCACATTTCACACACCTCCCATACATTCCATTCTCCACTCGCTTCATCGCTGCCCTCACCCTTTTCAATGCTCCTACCGTTTCTTCACTCAGCGCCTCTGCTTGTACATGGCCATTCTGTTCGGCAGCTTCCGTATCATCACTCGCATTATCATTGAGTCGACTCGCGTCAATAAATGGATCCTCTTTTGCAAGAGATTTCTTTCGATGGAGCAAATCTCCTTCCAATTTTTTTAGATAATCAAAAACTGGCTGTAAAATATTTCTTGGATACTGCATATTTATCTTCTCCTTATAATATTACTTAGCTTACCCCACAAAGTGCCCTCACGTCTACCCACTCTTTTGTATATCAAAAAAGCGCTTATGGCCACACCCAACCCTCCAATCACAAATTGCTGCATCCCTAAATAATAAATTCCCGTCAATAATCCAAATATCAAACTGGCGAGTCCCTCGGCTGCCATACTCGACTCACCTTTGTACCAGGCATAAAAACGGAAATTCTTCCGTACCCGCGAGACCAAGGCAAAAGTCACAATGGCCCAGATCAATAGCCAAACATTAGCCTGCCAGACTGGGTTAATCCCATTGAGTACTGCCCCCACTCCTCCCATGATCAACATCATCGACAAGGAAACCACCAGAGAGTCTCCTACCTTCCACTCGTTCCAACCATGTCCTCGTGCGAACAAGATCATAAAAACAATCACCGCCACAATTCCTATGGCCGTATTGATCCCTGGATATGCCAACAAAGCCAGAGAACGGTAAAGCGTCCCCAGCTCACTCACATGGAGCAAAACATACCCAATTCTCCCGACTACCAGGTAGACCATTGTCGACAAAAAGAACCCGTCAAACAGCGCAATCTCGTCAAAGTGCTCGTCACGCCCCATCTTCCACCACCAGTACATCGAGAGCAACAGTCCAATCGCTAGACAAACTCCAAATGAATATATCTTGACCGGTCCCAAACTAATTAATATTGGCAACATAATATCCAAATTGTAACATGCGCTGTCTGCGATTGAAGGTCTGATCTTGTCTCGCTAAGCGGGACGAGGTCAGACCTTGCACGTATTTTGAGTATATATTCTGATATACTTTTCTTCATGCTTAGCATTTCCCACACTGTAACAGGTGCCTTTATTGCCGTCAAAGTCGGCAATCCCGTACTTGCGATCCCTCTCATCCTCCTCTCACATTATCTAGAAGACGCCATCCCCCACTGGGACGTGGGAACCGGCCTCACCAAAGGTGTCAAATCCCCCCTCGCGGCTATCCACCACGAACTCCTCGACTTGGGACTCGCGACTATCCTTCTGATCCTCATGTTTCGATCTCAGGGTACTGCCCCCTATTGGGGGGCTTTCATTGGATTAATTCCTGACTTCCTCGAGGCTCCACGCAACTTTTGGCGTTACGAGCCCACCTGGCTAGCTCCCATCAACCGCTTCCACCACTCCTTCCATCATTCTATCCCTCGCGTCCTAGACGGCCTCGCCCCCCAAATCCTTCTCCTCACTCTCCTCTGGCTATTACACTAACCATTTTCACCTTGTGCCAACGCTAATAGTTTCATCACTTCCATCATATTCAAGGCCGAGGTGTCAAGTTCATCACCACATTCTCCATTACCAACTGTCGTAGATCTTACTTTCTTCTTAGGTCTTAAATCTTTTTTTTGATCAAAACCCAAATTCGTCATAGAGAGATGATAACTTCGATATGCTTCCCGATGTTTTGCACAATGATTACACATTAAAATTATAATAGTCTCTTTCCCGCTAAATCACTATATACACTACTTACACCTGCAAGGACTGTCCTCACAGGAAGAACCTGGTGGTGCCT
>Ga0066639_10003528_pt1 | contig 13526 bp, 17 predicted proteins | sample CryGeyCG2114_010_2_FD_59504 | JGI IMG/M metagenome (GOLD analysis project Ga0066639, IMG submission 59504) | Groundwater microbial communities from aquifer - Crystal Geyser CG10_big_fil_rev_8/21/14_0.10 | ecosystem: Environmental > Aquatic > Deep subsurface > Groundwater | place: USA: Utah...
GAGTTGGAAGAATTCAAACAGATTAGGGAAGAGGCCGAGAAGCTGAAGAGGATGAAGGTGGCCAAAGAGTCTTCAACAGGCAGAGATGGAATTTGTGAAGAATGTGGAGCAACAGAAATACTCTACAGAGTTAATGGAATGTTAATGTGTGAGAGTTGCAAGAATGCTGTTTGATTAAGTTTTGTAAACTTTGTCGTGATGTTCGTATTTTTCAATCGTGATTATTTTGTTCTTTTCGTCAATGGAGTAAATTAAAACGTAGTGCCCTATATGAACTCTCCAGAATCCTTGCAAGGGTTTTCTTAAAGGTTTGAATTTGTAAGGGTTTTCCTTTATTTCTTCAACTTTTTTAGAAATGTAGAGTGCACTTATCTTATCCTTTTTGAAAAGTTTTTTTAGAATTTTTTCGATATCTTCTCTAATAAAGATTTTATACATTTCAATTAATCCCGAAATGTTTATTCCAGTCTTTGATTTCTACGGGTTTCTTTTTTTGGGCCTTTAATAACTCTTGAACAAATTCAGGGCGGAGTTCTGACTCTAGCATCTCTTTTCCGTAAGAATTTACTACAAGATTTAGAGCTTCGCTTTTATCCCTAAGGTTTTCTTTAGCTTTGACTATGTTAAGAACTCTGTTTGCGTTTGCATTAATATCAACTATTGCTTTTACCATTTGGTTGATGTTAATATGGTGTTAATACGAACTTAAATACTTTTTGGTAACGGAAACTTGTTTGATTATTTAAGTTCTGTGCTGTGCGTTGAGGAGATTTTTCTTTTTGCTTTAATTTTTCTAAGGCATTTTGTGGTAAGAGGGTAACTTCCTATTAAAGGAAATTCAACAGAAGTATATTTAAAATCAGACTCCTCAAGATGAGTAATCTTTCCAGAAGTACCCTCAGGCAGATTTCTAAGTCTTAGAAAGTTAACATATTTTCTTTGCCCTCTTTCATTAAATTCAACCTCGTCGCCGACTTGAAAATTCTTTCTCTCACGCCATGATTGGTATGTATTTATTGCTCTTCTGAAAATACCTCCTTTTAGTTCTTCGGCAGGTTCTTGAAGAAATTGTGTCTTAAGATTAGAACCTATTTTATTAAGATAATCTGCAGTCCTATGATAGCCATAAGCTACTGCCCCCGATATTCCTAAGATAGCACTTCCTGCAATAGTCATTCCATAATCAGTCATAACCACTTCACCAGAGTCGACTGCCATTAGTAAACCTCCTGCACCTAATATTCCAGCAAGAACTGCCGTGTCTCTTACTGCACGACTACATATAGCACCACTACGAACACGTAAACTTGAAAATGGTTTTCCAACCCTTTTCTCCAAATTCATTCCTGTTCCATTTCCGTTTTGAGAATTTCTTTCATTCAAAACTTGCAGAGCCGCTGTTTGAACAGCTATCGAAGAAATGTCGACTTCCGACGCAATGTCTTCAAGTTGTCTGTAACTTGTAAGACTATTTGAAGGGTCATATCTAACGACTGCCGTGCTTTTTTCATCAGGATTTTCTTGGCCTGCATCAATTGCGGAGCTTATTGCATAGATTCTTCGCGCTTCTCTGTCTGCGAAACGGGCTGTTTGCAAATCTTCTTCTGTGAAGACTTTTTGCTCAAGAGATGTTTGCGGTGCATCGTGCGAGCGACGAACCAAAACCACCCTGCCATAAGAGTTGGAACTGCCCAAGACCCTGTCGTCGGAGCCCACGTCAAGGTCGCCGTCCAGACACAACCCGGAAAGGCCTGAATTTCTTGTGTAAATAGTTCTATTTCCACCTTCAGCTTTTACTGGAAGTCCTGTTTGTTCATCAATGTCTTCTGAACTGAATTGTCCGTCTTGAGCAAGAATTGGAGCATTGTAAAATTCCGCGTCATTTGCTAATTTGAAAGCCAAACCATAATTATTATCTGACTTCTCCAATTGAAGACCAGTCAAGGGAACAACCAAAGGATTTTCTGGAGAAAATTCTGCTCCTCTTTCTCTAAGTTGTTCAGCGAGATATCTCGCAACAAAAGTATTTGTTTTATAATCCGTATCTTCTTCTGTTCTAAGAACCAAACCAGTATCCACATAAGTTCCTCTCAAATTTAGAACTCCAAGTTTTGATGCTTTTGCCAAATCGGCTTGCGTTGCTGTTTGCAAATCACGAATACCAAATTCTCTTAAAGCTTGATTCACTCCAACAACATAGAAAGGTGTTGAGCCTTTTACTTGTCCGGATTTTTTATCATAACCCTGAACATTTGAAATCGCAGAACATTCTCCGTACTTTGATTTAACGCGAGCGTCAGCTTCTTTTCCAAGTTCTCCTTCGAGGAATTCGTAAACCGCGTTCGGGGTTTGGAGTTGTGGTTGGTTAGTCATTTGTGCCTCCTAATCCTCTATAAACGTGAACATGGTTAATATCTCCTATTACCAATCTTCCTTCTTTGTTAGGATTTGTTGGAACCTGAACTAAACACATTCTTCTTATTGCGAGATCTTTTTGCTCCTCCTGATTTAATCTTTTTCCATCTTTTATTCCTTCAACAAAGTGAGGTTCATATTCAAAGACAAATTCAGAGTGTTCCCTATAACTGGTTTTCAGGCCGTTGAGAATATCATAAACTCTTTGAAACTGCCTTTTCAAATAATGGCCATTTTTCAAACTTCCGACTAATCCTTCACCATATTCTTCTACAGTATAATGTTTGTTTTCTCTGAGGTCAGGAGTTAAACATACGTTTGGATACCTTTCCATGATTTTTTCAATTTCCCTATCACGTTCAGTCTCTTCTTCTTCTAGCCCCGACGCGATATCATCCTTTCTACTATCATGGTAAACATCTGACCCCAAAAGTAATCTTCCATTTTGCCAATAAAATCTCAAGAAAGACACTTCAGGAGTTTCAATACCTAATTGAGAAAGTGAAGAAATTGCCTCTCGGGTAAAGTTATAGGGTGTTCTTCCAATAGTAAGGAGTTCTGAATCTTTTCCTATTCTTTTGTAATGTGTTTTTGCGACAAAACCATCGCCAACGTCGATAACTACCTGATGTTCTCCAATACCTGCTATATAAGGGCTACTCCTCCTTAGATGAGCCATAACTCTGTCTTCCTCAAGCATCTTCCTCATTTCTTCTCTTGAAATTTGTTTTGCCCTTGGAATTGAATATCTTTCAAGCCCTTCAGAAATTAATTGTTCTCTATATTCTGTCGTTGTAGCAATTTCCTCGTTCAGAATTCTTTCCAGTTTTCTTTGAGCTTGAATCAACTTTTCTTTTTGCATTTTAATTCACGCCTCCTGAAAATTGTTTTTGTCTTTGTTCTCTATATTGCGTCCATCTCCATTGGGTTGTTTCCACTGATTCTGTTTCTGCTTTTTTAATCAATTCACTAAGAGGGTCTTCTTCAAAACTAACAGGATCTGCTAAACAGGAACTAAAGTAATACGCATCTCCTAGATATCGCATCAAAGACGGTTGAGGACCAGAGGGGTTTTTATAAGATACTCTGTCTCCTGCCCAAATAATGGCACTACCCAAAACAATTGTAGCATGGTATACTATTCTATTAACAACAGGGATGGGTGCCCTACGTAAATCATTACCCAAATAAAGTGAGAAAAATCCAGTAATTGAAATGACCGAACCCGCATCTTCTCTAAAGCCCATCTTCTTCCCTCCTGCTTCTTGCTTCATTCAACTTCAAAAATTTCTTAATAATAAACTCAATTGCGTGTGACCTGTTCCTGAACTCGCTGTCATTTTTCGCGAGAATTTCTTCTACAAGTTCAAGGGTTTCTTCATCAAGGGTTATTGAGATGCGTTGTTTTGTCATGTTAGATTTGTTTTTATCCTGCGCCTCCGACTAGTTTGTAGATTTTGGTTTCTAAAGAATCTCTAGCTGTGGATAAACCTTCTTCAAGAAGTTGACTTCTTCTGAGAGCTTTTAGTCTTTCCATTTCCTCCTTTTGTTCTTTAGTTGTATGTTCCACGTTTCCGTAAATTGCTTTTAATTTCTCTGCTTTAGACTCAGAGATTCTCGGAGAGCACCCAATTAAATTTCCTTGATGCATTACTGCTATTTGGTAGGCTGCATTCCAAAGTCTGAATGCTGCTGATTTCTCTATTAAAACAAGAAGATCTCCTGAATGCCCCTCGTAATCCCAGGTCGCCAAATGAGAGTAGCATCCTTTTGGGTATTGTCGCCAGTCGCGATTTTTTTCAGAATGCGCTCTCCCTAATTTTGACATTAAGTCAGAAGGTATGTCATGAAAATAGGTGGACCTCTCTGAAGGATTCCATATTTCAACCTGATTGGCAAGACTTAGCATTTCCTCAAGATTTAACGCACCTCTCTCAGGATTATCCTCTGCAGATACTTTTGATCTTTCGTCATAAACTCCCTCTGCAGCTCTCTCCAGATAACTTTCATCAATCGTTGCTTCTTTTCCAATATCCATCAATTCATCAAAAGTATAGTTTTCAGCAAGTAGAGTTCCATAATCTCTTCTTGGAGCTATGCCTTGCTCGGCATCGGCTGCAATTCCGATTATTCTTGCTGCCTGTTCTCCAGTGTATTTTTGTGTTTTGTAGTTTGCTTCGGTTGTCATTTTATGAGTTAATCCCGTCGTTTGACTCATCATTTTGTTTAGCGAGTTTTGCTCTAGTAAGATTCGGTCGAGATCGTTCCCGAGCATTTTGTTTTAGATTAGATAAAATTTCTTCTGCCCTCTTTTGTGTTTTTGCCTTAATTCGTGCGGTGATGCCCAAGGGATTATAAGAATAGTTTTCTAAATAATAAAAATCAAGATGATAAGATATCAAAAAATCATCCCCTGTTACATAATGGTCTGCAGACGGCAAATGTTTTACTTTCTTTGCTTCCCTGTAAGAGTCAAGAGCCCTTTTAAAATTGTCAACATATTCCCGACTGTCATCCATTTCCCTAATAGTATAAGTTTCTTCACCCTTCCAATTCATTTTCAGAGTACGATCATCAACCCATTCAACTGCTTTCCCCACAAGACCTTTTTCTTCTGGATATCCAAGAGCACGGCGTTTTGCGTTTAGTAATCTATGCTTTAGTTCAAGGTATCTTGCATGGTACATTCCGAGTCCAGCAGGACTACCAATAATAGCTCCGACAGCCATACCTGTGATTGCACCATCAATAGAATTCCCATGGGCTCCTACAATCGCTCCACCTAAGGTACAAATTAAAAGAGTACTGGCTCCGGTGATAAATCCTACATCTGCTGATTGGTTTGAAATTGTTCTTTTTTCTTCCCCACTCAAAACAACATCTTCTAAATTTCCTGCTTGCGTGACGGCGGTTTGCTCCTCTTCGCTTTCACGAGGGAAATAACCTGATTCTGTGAGCCAGGAGTCTAGTTCGCGAGCGCGGAAGACGAGTTTTCTTTTAGCTAGGTACTGTCCGATATTTTTTCCTGCGATTGCTCCTAACATTAAATTTCCAATTATAAATGGTGGCGGGTAAGCAGCATGGAGACCTAAGAGTGGATAACCAATAGAAGAAATATTTCCTATCATTGCTCCCATTGCTGTTCCAGAAAACGAATTAAGATCAGTAAAATTTCCGGAAGAGAGAATTTTTTCTAATTCTCTCGATTTTTTCCTATATTCTCTCATTCCTTTTCTATCAAGCATTCCCAAGAAAGGTTTTCTTAAACTTCGAACTTCATCTTCGACGCCTCCTTCAATTCCATAATGCTCTGCAGCTTCGCGGAGCGCAGCGTATTTTGCTTCTTGCTCGCGAGCCCTCATAAGTTGCAACATATGGTCTCCGCTAGTATTCCGTCTCATTATCTCTTCTTTTTCTTCATCACTTAATTCAAAATTCTGCATTATATTCTTAGCAACTTCATAGAAACCTTTGCCTTCGTACTGCGTTAGATCGTGAGGGGAAGAAGTTTGTTTCCTGAGTTGTGGAGAAGATTGAACTTGAACTGGCAGGCTTCCATTCACAATTCTTTCTAAGTCTTTCAATGTAGATTTAGCATCTTTGTATCTTCGACTTGGCTCTTCTGTGAGTTTGTCTAAAAATCCTCTCAAATCTTCTGAATAAGGTAATCTTGAAACATCTAGTTTTTGATGAGCATCTATTTCCTGTTCATTTCTTAGTTGGTCTATTGTTTTTCCGTGTCCTGCAGAAATCGCCACGTTTCCCAATGCTACTAAATCATGTTCAGATTTGTTTCCCATAAAGAAATCCAGAGGATAGTAAGGAGCGTAAATCATGAAAGTTCCTCTGTCTTTTCCATCCAAAGTTACAAGTCCAAAATCAGAGATGTAAGCTCTTTCTCCGTTAAGGTATACATTTTCAGGACGAACGTCACGATGCATTCCTCCAAGAGCATGAACCTCTCCGAGGGCGCCAGTATCGTCTTTCAAAAGCATTTTTGCTTCTTTTTCAGAAAGTCTTTTTCCTGAAGCAATTATCTCTGCAATAGAAGGAGCTCTTATCAAATCTATTTCTGTGCAATAAGCTGTTTGAATTCCTGAAGGTCCATAAGAGACATTGAAAGCTCTTCTTAATGAAGGGATGCTTGGATGGTTTCCTATTTGTCCTAGAACAGTTCTTTCCCTTTCAACAAATTCTTCAAGCTTCTCCAGATTATCTGAATTAATAACCGTTCTCGGATCTCCAGACATAATTCTGAGAACAGAATCTTCGTTGTCTTTTTCTACGCGCCATGCGATAGAATTGCTTCCGCTATAACTATCTGTTCTTGAAAGTTGTTCCTTAAGTGTGTAGCCTTCTTTTTCCAAATAGGGTTTGAGTTCCTGCATGAATGGTGAAAGTTGATTTTCGATTGTCATTTTATTCTTCGCCTCCGAATTCAATTTCTAAATCTCCTTCTAAATAAACCGCCTCAGAACCTTCACGCAAAATGTTATATCCTGTTCTAAGAGTCTTGTCAAGTAATCCTCTTTTCCTCAAAGCATAAGCAATTTTATCTGCTTCACCGTAAGCAACTGTTTCATTTCGAGTATTGTACCAGAAATGTATGACTTTTTCACTTTCGTCTTCCGAGAGATACTCTATACCTGCACTTTCAAAAGACTCGTCTAAAAAGATAACATCTTCTGGGAGTTCGAGAATTTTATGTTCGAGGTTTAATGTTATTTTGGAGTTCATTTTAACTGTAATGGGTCAGAGCCCCCCACTCTTCGTTTTTATAATGTCTGCCAAAATCTCTTTCAGTCATTCTGCCTTGTCTTATCAGTCTGTCTTTTATGACTTGAGCATATCTGCGCCTTACAGCTACGTGTGTTGCGTTGTTGTTTTCAACTACTGCTTCCACTAAACCAGAATTTTGAAGAGTTAGAACTTGATTATCCACGAACCAGTTTCTTTCTCTGCAAGACATGCCGTTTCTTGAGATATCGACTGTGTTTCCATGCTGGTGAGAACTTATACTTCTTGTGGCGTTTCCTCTTAGTCTCTGCTGATATTTTGTGTCTCTAGTTGCACTTGTTATCTTTAATCTTTTACCGAATCTGTCATGGTATTGTTTTGCTAGTCTTTCAACGAATAATCTTGTCCAGGGTCTCACTACCGAATATCCTCTTGGCACGCCAGAAACGTAAAAGTGAGGATGACTTCTATCAAGTTGCACGAGCAAACCGTTTCTGAAAAATTCGTCAACCATTGATTTATTTCTTAAAACACTTAAGTCTTCCTCTCTTGCAATTTCAAGTATTCTCGGTCCAATAGGATTTGAATTTCCGTCTAGAGAAGGGTCTCTTCTCTTACAAGTCTCACGCATGTAATCAGGCGATTCAAAACTTTCGTTATCTTCTGAAAGATATTGTTTTCCGGCAAGAGCATAGGTCCCCGCTAAAGGTAAAAAACGTCTTCTGCTAATTGAAGAACCGCTGTCATAAGTATCGCTTTCTCCCTGACTTTCAGAGTAAGCTTCTGGAACTATGAGGTCATTTCTTCCAGTAACAAATCTTTGCAAAAATTCTCTTCGGTCCAAAATGTCTTTTAAGTTAGGCATTTGAACCTCCTTCAACTTCATTTTTTCTTATTTCGTAACCTGCTTTCTTAGCAAGTTTTTCAAGTTCGCTTGGATTTTTGATTAAGTTGTTTTTGATTATTTCAACAGCTTCTTTTCCCGCGATTTCCTCGGGATTTTTTGTGAAATAGTCTCTGTATTTGCTCAATCCTTTTCTCTGTACAAACCTTGCGACGATTCCTGGCCTTCCGCGTCTTCCCCAGTAGCCTCCAAGGTATTGTGATGCAAGATAAGCAGTGGTCACACAACCTGTGGCTATTCCAAGAGTTTGCCAAAATTCATCGGGAGCCACATTATCTGCAAGATTGTAAAGTGCTTGAAGAATGGGGTTTAAATCAACATCTTTAAGTGCTTCAATCGCCGGACCTGCAGTATTCTGAAGCTGGTCTTTTCCAGTATCAATACTTAATGCTGCTGTCTCGAGTTGATTTATTCCGTCTCTAAGACTGTAAAGTGCATTCTGTGGATCAAAAGGTAGGTCGCCCCCAGGAGAGATGTAGTCACTAGCTTGTTCCAAATCTCTAACTGCTCTTTGAGCTTGGTTCATTCCCCCCTCTATATACCTTCCTCCACGAGCAAGCTCTTCGGCCACATCAGGGCCTTGCTCCTTCAAATAATCAAGAGCTGCACTAGTTTTTCTTGCATATTCGGGTGCATTAATGTAATGTTCGATTGTGTTTTTGATTCCCTTAGGGATTGCTGTAACAGCGTCACTAATCTTTTGAATTAATGTTTCCCCGTTTCCAAGAAAAGTTCCTGTCGCACTTGCGCCACCTGCAAGGTTTGAGCCTATTGAAAGAGCTATCGCTGCAGGCATTCTTCGAGATTTTTTATCTAAAAATTTTTTTGTCGCCATGTTGTTTTGTTATCACTTTATCGTACTAAGTAATACTAAATAATACTTTTTCAAGTATTTAAAGTTTTCTATGTGTTGTCTTTATAAAAAGGTTACAGCCTTTCTTTAAAAGAAACATTTATTAAATATTCAAATAATCCTTCCGTATGAAAGAAATAAATTTAACCTCTGAACAAATTAGTGCTATCAAAAGAAGTGTAGACTTAGGAAGGATTTTACAAGATGAGCATCCAGAAGCCTTGAATTTATACAGAGGGGGCAAGACTCTCGAAGAAATAACTCATCAACTTAATCTAAGAGAAAAATATAGTGTTAGTAAAAGGGTTGCTATATCTTCTTTAAGTTATGCTCTAAGAGGATATAGGGGAACAGAAGAGCCTGTTGAATACAAGGGATTGACTTGTGAAGAAGAGTTAAATCAATTGGAAGGAGAGCATAAAATAAATGGATTAAATAAGGGCAGGAGCAAAAGTTACGAGACTAGAAAGAAGAACAATCTTGGAATTTTTAGCTTAAGTCCTGATGAACTTTCAACCAACGGAAGAAAAGGAGGCAAGAAAGGTGGAAAAATTGTTGTCGAAAAAAGACTTGGAGCTCACGCTTTAACGCATGAGGAACATCAGGAAGCGGGACGAAAATCAGTTATCTCGCAAGGCAAAAAACCTTTTTTAGAGAGAATAGAAACGGAAGCTTTTGTTCAATTAGGAGAACTAGAATATGCCTATCGATTGAGCCGATCTCCTTTTTATCAATATTCCAAAGGTGGAAGTGGTTCTTGTAAAGGCAAACCAAATTGGAGTTTGATAACTGGAACAATAAACAGAATTTATCATAACGGGGAAGAAGTAAGAACTCCTACAACAATTAGTGTTTGTGTAAACAAAAAAATAAGGGAGCAAGGTTTTGTGTAGCTGGTTAATTACTCGTTTACTATTTTGAGAACTTGAGAATGCAAGATAGGATTAGCAGAGACTATTGTAGTTGACTCTAAATCATGTGGTTTTCCTTGATAATCAGTTACTTTTGCTCCTGCCTCTTCCATTATTATGTAACCTGCACTATGGAAAGGCTCGGCAAGAGGAGTTATGCAAACATCAAGACAACCTCTTGCTAGATAACAATAATCTAAACCTCCAGTTCCAAAAATTCTCAATGTAGCCGCGTTGTCGAGAATTTTTGATAAAATTAATTTTGAAGATTCAATTATTTCTAGAGGGTGGCTGCTTCTATTATATCCGACAACTGCTTTACTCAAATCTCTGACATCAGAAACATGAATTCTGTCTCCATTCAAATAGGCTCCTTTCCCTCTTTCTGCAATATATATCTCACCAAGTATCGGACAAGCAATAACGCCCAGAATGTTTTTATTTTCCTCATAAACAGAGATTGATACATCGAAAAAAGGGATACCTTTTATGTAATTTGTAGTTGCATCAATAGGATCAATAACAAACAAATATTTTCCTTCACCCTGTCTCCCCGTTTCTTCACCATAAAACTTTGAATTAGGAAGTCTTTCTCTGATATGGGTTATGATTATCTTCTCTATCTCTTCATCAACTTCTGTCACAAAATCCCTGTGAGACTTCTCTCTTATTTTCCCCAAGTTTTTCATTTTACATAATGCTAAATCTTCAGCCTTTCTCACTGCTTGTACGACAACATCTGTTAACATGTATTTGTCGAGCACGAACTATTTATAAAACTTCTCCTGTTGAATCAGTAATCAATAAATATTTAAACATTATTTTTCTTTTTAAGTGATGGCCGAAAAAGAGACTGTGTTTTCAAGTACTATAAAGTATGGCGGAGTTTTTTCTTTTAAGGATTTTTACAAATTTTGTCACGAATGGCTTACGGAAGAAACGGGTTTGGACATATCAGAGGGAAAATACGAGGAAAAAATAAAAGGTGAAGAAAAAGAGATTGTTGTTGAATGGGCCGGTGAGAAAAAATTGACTGATTATTTCAAATTTGAAGCTAAAATAGCTTTTACTGTAAGTGGTTTGAAAAGTGTTGAAGTTGTTCAGGACGGAGTTAAAATAAAGACGAATACTGGTTCTGCGAAAATTAGTGCGAAGGGAGTTCTCATTAGGGATTGGCAGGGAAAGTTTGAAGGCACTGCGATGAAGAAATTTATGAGGTCTGTTTACGAAAAATGGATTATTGCTCCCAGAGTGGATGAGCTCCAGGGAAAAATTGCGGGAGACTGCGACGAGTTTTTGGGGCAGGCAAAAGCCTACTTAGATTTGGAAGGAAGGAAATGATTCAAATAGATTTCAAATATCTCTGATTTTTTGGAATGTAGTCTGAGAAATCTGCCCAGTACCATCCTGACTTGTAACCATTGTCTTGATTTCCTAATATGACTACTGTATCTCTATCGTTAATTCTCTTGACGTGAAAAATTTCTGTCGAATTCGGAGATTCTTTCACTTCCATAACGCTGATGTAAAAACTCTGTTCGTCTTCTAGAAGATATCCCGATTTTGCAAGACTTCCTTTTTCGTGCATACGGAGAATATCAGACTCGTTTTTTCCAACTATAACTAATTTCTCTAGGTGTTTTCTCAATCCTTTTGGGGTTATTCTTCTCATCTAGCTGTTTTGACTTGGAGATATTAAAATCTTTTGCAGGACCGAAATCCTTAAATAGAAAATCTTTCTGAATTCTGTATGGTCAGAGCAAAAAGTGGGACAGTTGTTTTTTCGATAATGTTTCTAATTGTAGTTTTTGCAGTGAATTTGATTTCTGCAGTCAATCTTCAAGTGGAAAAAACAAGTACTGGAGAAGTTCTTGTTGCGGGACTGAATAAACCAGTTGTCTTCGACCTAAAGATAACTAATTTGGGAGCAGAGGATAGTTTTACTTTTTACACTTATGATTACAGCGTCGCTGCTCCTGTCGGCACGATATACATTGCTCAAGGGGAAACGAAAGAAGTTCAATTAAAATTGTTGCCCCTTTCGAACATAACGCTTAGGGGATATAGTACAAATTCTTATTTTATCAAGGGAAGTGACGGTTCTCAGCAAGAAGGAAAACTCACATTCAAAATAATTGACCTCGCTGATGCGTTCCAGGTTGGTGCTAGTGATATTGACCCTGAATCACAGAATGCTGAAGTTTACCTTAGAAACCGGGAAAATTTTGACTTCGGACAAATTAATGTTAAATTCTCCTCACCATTTTTCTCTGATGATGAAAAGATTGATATGGGTCCAAGAGAGATAAAAAATTTTACCTTTTCATTGAAGGATTCAAACCTTAGTGGATTGGGTGCAGGATTTTACACTATAAAGGCAGACATTGATGTGAACGGAAAATCTGCAGAGACTGAAGGTGTGATAAAATTCGTTGAGAAAAATATTGTTACGACAACAAAGAAAGATTTTGGACTTTTCATAAATACTAAAGTTATTGAGAAACAAAATGCAGGAAATACTTTTGAGGATTCTGAGACTGTCATAAAGAAAAATATAATTTCCAGACTGTTCACAAGTTTTAATCCTGAGCCGGACAATGTTGAGAGACAAGGGTTCAATATTTATTATACCTGGACTAACCAGATAAAGCCGGGAGAGATTTTTACAATTACTGTTAAGACTAACTGGCTTTTCCCTGTTTTGATTATATTACTTTTGATTGCAGTTGTTGCTCTTGCTAAGCAATATTCTGGAACAAATTTGAGCTTGAGGAAAAGAGTTTCTTTCGTCCGAGCCAAGGGCGGAGAGTTTGCTTTGAAGGTTTCAATTCATGTTACATCTAAACACTTTGTTGAAAGAGTTAATGTGATTGACCGATTGCCACCATTGGTGAACATTTATGAAAGATTTGGGGGAGAGCAACCCTCGAGGATTGATCATAAGAATAGAAGACTTGAATGGAACTTTGAAAGTCTTGCACCAGGGGAAGTTAGAGTTTTATCGTATGTGATTTATTCAAAAGTCGGAGTTATGGGTAAGTTTGCCTTGCCTTCGGCCATAGCTATTTTTGAAAAGAACGGCCAGATTCATGAAGAGGAAAGCAATCAGGCCTTTTTTGTTGCTGAGCAGAGGAGCAAGGATTTGGAGGATTAGAGGGGAATCAACTCTTTCTTACATGATTGTATAAGCTTCCAAGAATCCATCCTCCAGAGATTGACAAAAGAGGTACAGTAAGAAATGTTTGGATGTCTCTTGTGAAAACGTACGATATTAAACCAAGAGTTGCACCTATCTTTCCTCCATTGTCAGCCCATCGCAATCTTGCAGGAAGATTACTCATTGTTAGTTCCAATTCTCCTACTTCGTTTGTATTTGGGTTAACTACATAGGGGGTGGTATACTTTTCCACCTCTTGTCTAATATATTCTTCAGGAATTCCTGCCTCAGTTCCTATCAAGACCAATTCAGAATATGGTGTCATTTGTCCTTGTCTAGCCTCACTGTCTGAAGCTCTCTCCAAAATATCTCTGACTTGATTTTCGTTGAATTTTATCTCTTCTAGTTTTGTTTTTGCCATGTTCTTTCCAAAAGAAATCGTTTTAAAAGTTTTACGGTCGTGTAATCACTAGAGGATTAGGAATAAAAATCCCTTCGCCCAGAGTCGAACTGGGGATCTCCCGGGTACTGCTACCATCCAAGCTGTTT
>Ga0066639_10003532_pt1 | contig 13522 bp, 10 predicted proteins | sample CryGeyCG2114_010_2_FD_59504 | JGI IMG/M metagenome (GOLD analysis project Ga0066639, IMG submission 59504) | Groundwater microbial communities from aquifer - Crystal Geyser CG10_big_fil_rev_8/21/14_0.10 | ecosystem: Environmental > Aquatic > Deep subsurface > Groundwater | place: USA: Utah...
AAAAATATAGGTGGGAAATAATATTCGAAAACAATATAAACCGACTCCTAAAAGATAAGTCTAATTGAAATGTTGTTGGATACAAAAACAACCGATACAATTTACTGGTATGAAATTAAAAAATAAAAAATTTTTAGAAACGCAAAAAAATTCCTTTAATAAGATCGCACAGCACTCTGATAGTAATAGTTATACTGAAAATAAAGCCTTAGAGAGTAAATATAGTCTAATTCAATCAATTATTCGAAAGAAAAAGAACCCCCTCATTCTTGACTATGGATGCGGATTCGGCGGGTATTTTATAAAATTAACAGGAGATGCTAAACAAATATTTAGCGTAGACATATCTGAAAAATCCCTAGAATTGCTAGACACAGAGTGCAAAAAGCGTGAAATAAAAAATATAAATATTATAAATCAAGAAAATTTTAAATTTAGTGATTATCAAAACTATTTTGATTTTATAATATTAGTTAACGTATGCCATCATATAGCAGAATTAGATGCACTAATTTGGGAATTAAGGAATGTCCTAAAAGATGATGGAGAATTAATCGTATTTGAATTTAATCCACTGAACTTATTTTGGATTCCGTTCTTCATAATGATAAAACAATTTAGAATACACCTGAATAGCTATTATTTTAGAAGCAATATCATGAGTTTGAAAAATCTTTTTAAAAGGAATGAACTAAAAATAAAAAACATTAAAAAATACGCGTTCCTTCCAACTAGCCTATACAATATTTCATCAATTTTCTCAAAAGAGAATCATACAGTAAATAAAACACCTGTACTAAAAATGTTTTCTGCGTTCAATATATTTATCTTAATGAAACAAGGTAAAAAACTAATAGAATCGAAAACGAAAAACAAATTAAACATTACAAATATCAGTGAAGCCATAATGTATAAAAGATATAGGGAATCTTATTCTGATGACCAAGCTAATTTGTATGAGAACCCAATTATCAAAACAATCTTTAATCTTGGACATAAATATATTGCAAAAAAAATCAGCAAAAACAATGGCACAATCCTAGATATTGGATCTGGAATGGGCTATCATATCAATTTTGAAAGAATCGATAACACTAGAAAATATATAGCCATGGATATTGACGAAACTTTGTTATCCAAAATAGATAACCACAAAGTAATTAAGCTGAAAAGCTCATGCGAAAAAATAAAATTAGCAAAAAACAGTGTAGATATCGTAATTGCATCACACATTCTTGAACATATCACAGATCTTAAAAAGGGATTATCAGAAATTAACCGTGTATTAAAACCAGGGGGAAAGATTGCTGTGGTGTTACCTTGCGATCCTGGAATATTGTGGACATTTCTGGCACATTTCACACCAAGTAGAAATCGCTTGAAAAAAATAGGCTTTGATTATGATATCATAATGAAATTCGAACACATTAATACATTTAATGAGTGTCGCGATGAACTCAATAAATACTTTAAAATTAGAGATTCAGCATATTTCCCTATATTAATAAAGAATTACAATCTGAATCTGATTGCAGGTTTTGTATTTACAAAAACACAATGACACGGTTGGAAAAGTCACAAAATAAAAACATAAACAAAAATGATATACTAATGTACTTATCATTTTTTGCACTTCCAATAATGTTTTTCTCAAGAATTTTTATTAGAAAAGATATTTTCCTTGGGAGTGATTTTATACAATATTTCTCAAGTTTCTATTATTATGTAGAAAAACTCAAGGAATTATCCTTTCCTGTATGGGATCCATACACTTACCAAGGCATTCCTATTTTTGCAAAAATAGATGTAGCTTATCTTTATCCCGTAAACTTTTTTTTCGCATTAGTCGGCACAATTCTAAAGCTAGATTTGAAAAACCTATACATTTTATATGAATATTATCCACTCTTTCATATTAGTCTAGGAGGACTATTTACATATCTCTTTTTAAAAGACGTTGGTCTTTCTAAATTTAGTTCTTTTATTTCTGGATTTATATTTATGTTTTGTGGAATATCTCTTAACATGATAAATACAGTCCCGCTAATATCAACTTTTGTTTGGTTGCCACTACAATTAATGCTATTTAGAAAATCGCTAAACTATTCAATTAAAAAACGTAAAAATAAATATATATACTCATATCTTCTACTCACATTAGTCACAACATTAACTCATTTCGCAGGTTACATACAAAATACGCTGTATTACATACCTATGTATTTGAGTATCTTTTTTGTTTTTTGGGTTTTTCAGAACAAAAAAATAGTCACAAAAAGAATAATCGCAAATAATATAATCGCCTTCATGGCTATTAATATCTTGGCACTTGGTATCTACTCAGTACAACTTCTTCCATCAATTGAATTTTCAGGGATGTCAAATAGGTCTACAATAGATTTTGATACAGCAATTTCTTATGGGGCTGTAAATCCATATAATCTGATTGACTTAGTTGTACAAAGCTCTTTCCGAGTTATCTCAAATGGACATATAGGAAATTTTATAACAACTCCCGTAGTTTATTTTGGCATTTCGGCCTTATTTTTAATAATGCTTGGAATTGGCTCATACGTGGATTTAAAACAAGAGTCGCAAAAATATTTAATCTTGTTCTTCACCTTTACTTCAATTCTATTTATTTTAATATCTTTTGGAAGTAATTTTAGTATATATGAATACATTGTAAGTCTTTTACCTGGATTAAGTAATTTTAGGAATGTCTTCAAAAGTATATATCTGGCTTCATTATCACTTAGCATCCTTGCAGGATTTGGTATGGAAAATATCATAGAAAAACATACCCAGCTTGAAATTAAGAAAAAAATAAATACTTATTCTTTGTTACTTTTCATTTTTTGTGTATTAATCTTTATTATTTATTACATATTAATATATACAAAAAAAGATCTGTTTTCAGAAGAATTACAAAAATTAATTCAAGATGCGTATATAAATCGCATTATAGTATTTTTAATCTTGTTCTATTCGACTTATCTTTGCATTAAACTAATTAAAGTCAATGTTATCAAAGTTATTTTCTTACTAATCCTCTTTTTTGATTTGGCTAACTTTAACAAATATATTATTGCTAATAATTTTAGATTTGAGCCAGTTGAATATCTTTCTGGAAATGGCAAAGAATTTTATAACTATATAAATAAGGATAAATCAAATTTTAGGGTTGTTTTCATCGCGGATATATACGGAATGCACTATACTCCAGAAATTACGAAAATAAATAATGCTAGTGGTTATTCCTCAATGGCAATCAAATCCTCAGCGGAAAATATAAATAATTTGTTTAAAAATGATACAAATTCTAAAAAATATTCGAAAGAATTATCAAACCTAGGAATCAAATATGTAATCTCGGGAATCGAACTCAACAACGAGAACTTAATTCTTGTAGAAAAAACAAAAATTGATGAGTCTAACTATGGTAATTATTTTTACTATAGTGGCGACAACCTCGGAACTATGAAAAAACAAGTTGGAACATCAAATTATTTATATTTAAATAAGTTATTTTATGGTCTATTAAAAACAAAGGCTCATTACGAAATAATTGGAAAAAATGATAATAGATTTGTCATAAAATTTCCGCCAATTGAATCTGCCGACAAAGAAATTGATATTGAAGTCTTGTCCCCTGAATACCCTGGATGGCAAATCAATCTAAACGGAAAATTAATTCAACACAAAGCGAGTAAAAATGGGAATATTTTTTTTAAAATGCCGACTAGTGATCAAGAATCAATAATTACTATTGAATACAAAATTAAAAACATAAAGTTTTATGCATTAATTTCATCATTATTGCTATCTATGTTAATTGTATATATATTAATATACCGAACCAAAGTATACTATGAGAATGCCCCTTGAAGCTATAAGAAAAATAAAAATATATGGATATAAAAAGAGCTTTATATATATATTTTACGAAATAAATAGGATAGTATTTTGTCAGTTGTTTTTGAATAGTTACAGTCAAAAAAAAGAAGATATATACATAGATTCTTTACTTAAGAATAAACCAAAAGGATTTTATGTAGATGTCGGAGCACATGATCCAACACGTTTTAGCAATACAAAAAGGTTTTATAATAAAGGCTGGTCGGGCATAAATATTGAACCAGATGTAAATCGCTTTAAAATGTTTGAGGATGAAAGATATAGAGATATAAACTTAAACATAGGAATTGGAAAAAAGAAATCGATCATGCATTTTTATAAGTTTATTCCAAACACACTATCGACATTTTCAGAAACCGAGGCAAAAAGCTATATAAAACAGAACTATGAACTTGAAAAAACAACGGATGTACCCATTGAGACACTTGAGCAAATACTTGATAAATACTGCGAAGGAAAAACTATAGATTTTATGAGTATAGATACAGAAGGATTTGATACTGAGGTATTGATGAGTAATAATTGGAAAAAATACAAACCTACTGTAATTTGCATAGAATCTGTCAAACATACCATGGAAAATACATCTAAACGTATCTCACTCGATCAAGAAGGTTTTTTAGTATCAAAAGGTTATATAAAAAAGTATGATAATAACCTAAATAGTATTTATTTATACTCTAAAGGCAATAATGGAACCTGATAAGCTAAAATATATATGCTGTCCAAAATGCAATGGTGAACTCAAACAGGAGAAAAACCATCTTAATTGCATTAAATGCATTGCAGAGTTTCGAATAAATAGCGACGATATAATTGAAATAATCCCCAATTTATCAAAAGATTTATCGTTATCTATCGCGAAGTGGGATGAATTGTATCGTAAACAGTATAAATCAAAAAGCTATTTCAAAGATTACAAAATTTATAAAAATAAATACTTAGACGATGTCTTAAAACAAATCAATAAACAAGACAAAATAAATCAGGAATCGGTATATTTAGAAATTGGGTGTGGTCCGTTTTATCTAGGCAGCGCAATTGCAAAAAGATGCAAACTTATTATTGGGATTGATATGTGTCCACATGCTTTAAAGATTGCTAAAGATATACTTGGGGCAAATAAAGTAAAAAACTACATCCTTATACAAGGTGACATATTACAGCTTCCAATAAAAAATGATTATATAGATATTATATATGGAGGAGGAGTAATAGAGCATTTTAACAATACAGTACAATGCTTGCACGAGCTTCATAGAGTCTTGAAAAAGTCGGGCATTTCAGTAAATTCAGTTCCACATCTTAATATTGGTTCTTTGACTTACCGTCAAATTTGGGGGAATATACCAAATCTCCCACTTTTAAGACCTCTGGGAGAATATGTTCATATTAAACTTTTAAAGGGGAAACATATGATTTTCGGTTATGAATTATCCTTCACCTCAAAGACTTTAATTAATTTACATCAGAAGGCAGGTTTCAAAAAAATTGAAACTAGTAAATTTGATGTCCAAACTACATTTGAATTTATTCCAACCAAAATAAGATTTATTTTTAATTGGTTAACAAAAAGTAGCTTATTTTGGCCAATGATAAAAGTAATAGCAATAAAATGAAAAATTTAGTTTCAATCATTATTGTGAATTGGAATGGAATAAAATGGCTTCCTAACTGTATCGAATCCATTAATAGTCAAACATATAATAATATAGAGGTTATTTTAGTAGATAATAATTCATCAGATGAAAGCATACAATATTTTAGAAAACACTGTAAAAACGGTGTGGTAATCGCCAACGACTTAAACTACGGGTTTGGAGTTGCTAACAATATTGGAGCAAAAAAAGCAAATGGCGATATCTTGCTCTTTTTAAATAACGACACAATATTCCCTAATAATTTAGTATCAAATCTCCTTCAGTACAAAATTAATCAAGGGAAAAAAATAGTTGGCCCAAGAATATTATCTGCAAATGGGGTCGATCTCTTGAAGGGAAAATATTTATCCATAGATCCACTAGGATATCCTGGACCATCAAATAAAATCTTTTACGTTGATGGCTGCTGTCTAATGATATGTAAGGACGATTTTAACTACTTAGGAAAGTTTGATGATAGCTACTTTATGTATAGTGAAGATATAGACCTAAGCTGGCGAGCTCATTTATGTAAAATGAATCTTGGAATATGTGAAACAGCGACTATTATACATTTTGGTGGTGGATCAACAGAACAAACAAATGCTTCATCTAATAGAAAACATATTGTGCCTATTAAAAGAAGATTTGAAGTAGAAAAAAACACATTAAGGAATTTACTTAAAAATTACCAAATTATAAGCCTTTGCCTCATAGCCCCTTTTTATTTGCTTCAAAATATATTTGAATCGATATTGTATTTGATTACGGGAAATATAGAAATGGCCAAAGCTCTATATTTAGCAATGAGATGGAATATTCGAAATATTTCTGATACTATTCAAAAAAGAAAGATAGTTCAAAGATATAGAAAAGTCGATGATATATCAATTTTTTCCAACATATCTATAGTCTCAAATAAGTTTAGGGCTTTCATAAAGACGGGCATGCCAAAGTTTAAGCTAATTTGAATTTCGCATGAATAATAAAAACTTTTATAATTCTAGTTCGATGGAAACAGGCTTTTTTGAAAAAAAATACGAGAAAATGCTATCTTTAATAGATGTCAATTCTAATGTATTAGATTTAGGTTGTTATGACGGGAGAGTTGCTGATTTTTTATCGAACCAGCTTGGATGTAAAGTTGATGGAGTAGATATTTCAGATATAAACATATCTAAAGAGAATAAAATAATAAAGAAGTATATATTTGATCTTAATGACAAAAAATGGCCAATTGATAAAAAGAAAAAATATGATTATGTAATATTTACAGACGTCATAGAACATATTTACGATGTTGACCAATTTATGCTAAACGTAAAAAAGTACGTCAAGGAAAATGGATATATAATATTTTCCACTCCAAATATTGCCTCAATAGGTAGGAGGTTACTTCTATTGTTAGGAAAAAATCCGTATATTGAAATTTCTAAGTACGATGAAATTAATTTATTCAAGGCTCCAATTGTTGGACACGTGAAATATTTCACACTTGGATCCATGCTATCCCTAGCTGAATTTTATAATTTTAAAGTTACAAATGTAGTTCCAAGCTCAATAACTGGTAATTTATCTATAAACTTTATTGAAAAGTTCTTTCCTTCACTATGCTGGCATATTTTTATAAAAGCCCAAAAAGATTAGCATGAAAATAAAAGACCGAATTCAAACAAGCATTGTTATATCAATACTTTTAATCATATCTATTGTGTTTATATTTCCATACACAGATAAATCATTCATCCTTGCAACTGGAGAATCATCAATTTATATTAATCCTTCATTTCTTAATTATTACACAACATGGGAAAATAGATTTAATCATATTGGTGGTATTTCTTCGTATCAAGTAAATATATTTTTATATTCAATATTTTGGAAAATTCTCACAACATTCAGATTTATAAGTCCATCTGCTTTATTTATATTTCTTTCATTCTTCTTAAGTTCAATCTCTATGTATCTAGCATTAAATGGTATTGTAAAAACGAAAGAAAAATTATTGTTTTTGCCATCGTGTCTATTATATTCCTTTAATGTATTTAGAATACTTGGGCCACTTAATAGTGGCATAAATATAATCTTTGTAACACTACCGATCTTTTTCTTACTTTACTTCAGATTTTTAGAATCAAAAAGTAGTAAATACACACCACAGATAGTTTTATTATCGGTTCTGGCATCAGCAGCGGGCGGAAATCTTCCAGTTTTTCTGATGCCATATGTCTTAATGGGAATTTACTTTATATACTTCATTTTAACAAATAAATCTTTTACAAAAATCCAAATAATTAAAAAAAATATTGTACTAGCTATATGCATACTTCTAGCAAATATTTTTTGGATTCCCAGTACAATCCTTGCACTATTGCAAACATATTCAGTGTACGACAATGGCCAGAACCTTTTCACAGCCTTAGCAGGATCAGGAGAAATACATAATTACATCAGATTTATTGGATCTTGGGCCTGGAACGCAGGTAATTATGGCAAGCAATACTATCCATTTGCAGCATCATATAACAAACCATTATTAATTATGACTACTTATCTTGTTGCGATATTTTCGTACATTCACCTTTTAAAAAAAGAAAAAAATAAAACCCAACTTTTTTTTGTATTTTCAATGATAGTATCGTTTTTTTTACTTTCAGGGACAATTGGGCTAACAGGGTTCGTATACGATTTTCTATATAAAAATGTTTTTATATTTAAGGTTTTTAGGGAACCTTTTATGAAGTTCTCGATAATATACATATTTAGTAGTGCAGTTTGCATAACATATAGCATGCTATTTATAAGCAAGATATTTAACAGAAAAATATATTCATATATAATAACCATAGCACTTTCTGTATTAATATTAATCAACGCTTATCCCTTATTCAATGGAGAAGCGATACATAAAAGCAAATGGAATGGTGGAAGAAGCGATAATTTTATAAAAATTCCAGAATATTGGAACAGTTTAATAAAGTATACAGATACCAGAAGACTTGACGATACCATATTTATATTTCCATACAATACATACGCAAGAAGTTATAATTTTATAAACGGTGCCAGTTTCGTCGGGGATATGTTCGAGTATCTTTCGTCGAAGAATATATCGCGTTCATGGAGCATATACAAATATAATGGAGGCTATATAAAAAACATCCTATTTGAAAATTTGCAAGACGACAATTTTGATTTACAAAAGTACTTATCGATCACAAACTCAATGTATATTTTACAAGAAAACGATGCCGATTGGAGATACTCAAATGGTGATATCCTTCCTCCATCGAAAAGCAACAAGATTATCACAAGAAAAGGCTTCACAAAAATCGCTGAGTTTGGAAAATTTAATGAAGAATACTTAAACTAAATCCCAAATGAAGAAACAAACCAACTAATAAAAAATGACTTACATATTGAACTTATTAATCAACCAGCGCTGATCTTGTATAAATTAACAAACACACGAAATTTCTTACCTCACTTTTATACCCCTAAAACGGTAATATATTCGGATCAAGGTTTAAATGCGCTTCCAAGCATTATGTCTAGTAAGGATTATGAAGTTAGATCGGTCGTATATCTTAACCAAGTCTATCAACCAAAAAGGATAATAGAACAACTCCCAGTTCTCGAATTTAGAAAGATAAGCAACACTAAATATCGCGTAATAGCTCATAGAGCTAGCGGTAAATTCCCAATAGTTTTTTTAGAGCCATTTCATAGTGGATGGAAAATCTATTTGAATAAATACAAAAAATCAAATATTTCGATTGGAAGCAAAAAAATGCAAATATTTACCGGAAATGAGGCTGATCAAATTAACAGCGCAACACTAGAAACTTGGATTAATATGGGTTATATTTCTAACATTAGCAATGATGATCTATTTAAAAGGCATAAAAGTGGCATTGATTTTATCTCGAAAGATTTTAATGGAACATTTCAAAACGATAATCTCAAAAGTGGATATTTTTTCGAAACATGGATGTTAAAACCATTGACAGATAAAGTAAATCATAAAATAGCTAATGGTTATGCAAATGCATGGGAAATAGATTCCGATACTATTTGCCAAAATTCAGTTAGCTGCCTAAAAAATACTGATAATACATACGATATTGAATTTATTATAGAGTTTTTTCCTGAACGCTTACTTCAATTATCATTTTTAGTCTCGCTCAGCATAATTTTTGGTTGCTTAGTTAAAGTTATTTATAATTTTCGTCGAGATCAATCAGTCAAGCTTTAAAATTACTTTATATGACCAACTCCGAACTACTTCTATCTATAACAGTACTCTTGAGCTTTCTATCTCTTTTAACTATATCTAACCGTTATGTAAATAAAGTGCTACAAATTTCATCTATAATACTGGTAAACCATTTATTAATAAAAACAGCTGGATCAATTATAATTTTCTACCTTTTAACAATGATTCTTTGTGCTTTTTTTATAATAAGCATTTTAACAATTGATATAAAAAAGCTATATATTTACGCAATATTGTGCATTTGTTGTGTCCCCCTGTTTATCATCTTAGATATAGGCAGTCTTGCTAAACTACTAACCTCAATAGGAACTTTATTTTTAACCTTAGGGCTTCTTAAAAACATCAAAGCCTTAAACAAAAATGACTAAACATAAATTTTTTCAATCAATGTTTTTATGTATATTTGTCCTAATATTTTTTACTATGGCTTCAGCCACAATTATAAACGCTGAAACCTCATACAATTATTATAAAGATTTATTTATATCTTGGGGATTACATGTTGATACTTTGTCTGAAAATTATATCGTCGATCAAACCACCGATGGTAACAACATTTATCTTGCATACAAAAAAGATGACGAAAAGAAGGTACTCCTACTATTAGAGTCAAACTTAACATCTAGAGGTATAAGAGATGTAGAATCTGTAAATTACTATAATGTCGTTATCATATGTGATGAAAAAAATAGTATAACCATAAAAAAGGAGATTGACTGCGACCCAAGCCTTAAGAAGCCAATCGTCATAAATGAAAACTCAATAAAATACATTTTCATACCCCAAAGTCTTCTGTTAAAGGAAAAATCCCAAAATATTATAAAAGAATATTTAAGAAAGATCACTAAACTTGATGAAGACCATAATCCTATAAAAAGGCCTAAGCTACTGAACGCAATAGATGCGATACGAAAAGAAAGGCTATTTGGAGTTTTCATAACAATATTGGTTGCATTCTTCTTTTCAGTACTATTTAACAAATCAATAGACAAAAACTCAGGAAACATTAGAAATTTTTTTAAATTAAACACAGTACAAATCTATACTTTTAAAATATCGAAATTGCTTCCAGATACAAAGATTTTCATCTATCTATTTTTCATTAATTTGCTAGTCGGGTATTTTATTATATTATCAACAATTTATATCAAAGGCATTTTAATAAATAATGATCAATATTTTTATAAATATATTTTTGATAGCTTTAGTCTTAGTGGATTAATTAGGAATATAGAGACAAAGAATATAATTAGGATCTTTTTTTTCTACTATCAGACTTTGCTTTTAATATTATTGTCCTTAATGCTAATTCCATATGTATTTAGAGTAATTATTGAATCTTTTAATAATCTAAAGCTACTGAATATAAAACCTTATATTGATGTTGTCAAATATGTCATATTTTTTATAGTCATTTGTATTGAAATAATTATAAGCACAAAGATATCAGCTTCAAACATTGAGATTCTTACATTTGCTCTGTTTATATATTTTTGTATAACTATATATATCACCTTGTCAAAAATAAATTTTTGTAAAATTATATCAAAAATTGAACAGGCCATTTTTTTTGCAATAGTTTTTGCAATTTTTTTAATTGGCCATATAATTGATACGCATCAGAATTCTCTAGGTCGAGAATATACCTATGAAAGATTAATGGGAAGAAAGGACGAACTAATAACCTTGCCATATACAAAAGACTGGTCTGATAGTGCACTTTTTAGTCAATTTTCATATTTTGGGTCTTCAAGTATCTATGCAGATGGATACTTGATCCATAAATATGGTGCTAAGAAAATAATTAACTTGCCAATTTCTGAATTCGATGATACAAACAAAGAATTTACTATTAATTATCAAGACCCATATAAACTCGGGACATGGATAATAAATATCCCAAACCTTGAAAATTATCTTACAAGAAATGAATATTCATCATTTTTCATATTAAACATGAATGAAATAACTTTAGCTGATTATAGGCCTGAAATTATAGCTGAAATCTCGTTTAATTGTAGCTTTAAAATAGGATCAAGATCTATTAAACTTCGGAATATATTTCCAGAAAATAATACATATGATCTTATTGAATTTCCAGGTTGTAAAAACAATGGTAAAGATGTTGAAACCTTCGTAAGCACGATAAAATTAAATGATATTTCTTATGGTAGATCAGCAGCCTTAATTGAAGGAATCGAACCAAAATTTATTAAGAAACTATCGTTGTCATATAACAATGTACCAATAAGAATGAAATTTATTAATACTGATATCGACTATGAAGCAAATTTCAAGATAATTTACAATTCAAATCAAGAATCAACCCAAATTATAAATTACTCAACAGAAATTTTAGATGAAATAACTATTGAAAATGAACCAACAGAGAACGATATTAGTAAACCTATTAACAAACTAATAAAATTAAAAAAATTAAAAAACCCGTTTATAATTTGGAGCAGTAACTCAGGAGAAGCTATAATGCCACTATAATGATACTATCAAATTTGCACGGAGATGCTGTTGGATTCTTTTTAATATCAAATATTTTATATTATCAAATGTTAGGAAAATCCATTCTGGTAATGCTTTTCGCAATTTGCCTTTTGCTAATAAAATCTCGGATTATAAATTACAAAGTAGGACTTTTAGCTATATTACTTTTCCTCATTTCTCCACTTCTGTTAAGATATGGTATGGAGTGGCCGAACCATTCAAATTGGGGTTGGATTTTGATATACCTTTTTTTTCTCATAAAGATTGTTAAAGATCCGATGCAGAAATCTCCAAAATATTTCATTTTGGCAGGTCTGTTTTTTGCAATTGCGTTTATTGAAAATCCTTACCATGGTGTAGAACTTTCCATCATATCAATACCATTAGCTCTAAGTGCAATAATACGAATCCGCAAAGGTAGCTTTAAGTATTCAGCTAAATTAATTCTTAATTTATTTATCCTCGCAATCTTTCCATTAATATCAGTGTTTTATATTAATAACTTATATACCCGACTTTCAAACACAACATTATTAAATTCTGCTTTTCACTCCACTTCCGATCGTTGGGCGTTTTCGGCGAGGCCTTGGCATTATTTGATCCCAGATATTGATCACCCAGTTTTAGGCGATTTGGCAACTAAAGCACACTATTGGATTTGGCAGCATCCTCCATATTATTTGACTGAAGTTTTTTTTCCCAAAGAACACACTTTATTTTTAGGATACACTCTTATGATTTTAAGTTTATACGCTGTATATAAATATTTTGGGAAAGGGTTGATATTAGGAATAGTTAATTTAAGAAAATCTCAAAAAGATATCTTTAAGCATATCCAAGATTCCATAAACTCCAACAACGTATTCAAACAAAATCAAAGCTTCTATTTACAATATTTTTTAATTATTGGAATAACTGCATTTATCTTCAGCATGCCACCATATATGGCTATAGGCGGGTTTAAAATTTACTTTCCATCATACTTTATCTACCCATTTTTGCCACAATTTAGAGCCTACGCTCGATTTGGAGTCTTTGTCTTCATCTCAAATGCCGTGATAGCCATGATTGGGCTACAATATCTTCTCAGCCAAATTAAGTCTAAATTTAAGAAAAACACCATATTTGGTATTATCGCGTTCTTAATAATATTTGAATTTTTGCCTAGCTACAAAGCAATTTCTATTTC
>Ga0066639_10003535_pt1 | contig 13519 bp, 10 predicted proteins | sample CryGeyCG2114_010_2_FD_59504 | JGI IMG/M metagenome (GOLD analysis project Ga0066639, IMG submission 59504) | Groundwater microbial communities from aquifer - Crystal Geyser CG10_big_fil_rev_8/21/14_0.10 | ecosystem: Environmental > Aquatic > Deep subsurface > Groundwater | place: USA: Utah...
ACCGCATTGCCCAAGGAGGTATGGCGGAGATCTATCGTGCGCGGCTGTCCTCAATTGGTGGTTCGGGGCGAATTATTGTTATCAAGAAAATTCATTCTGACTTTGGCGGTAATAAAGAATACCAACAGATGTTTCAATCTGAAATTCAAGTAACAATGGGGTTTAGTCATCCGAATATTGTTCAAGTATATGATTTCGGAGATGAAGATCAGCAGCCCTTTATTGCAATGGAATATGTAGATGGAAAAAATTTAAGACAGTTAATTACTTCATCAAAGACACGTAAACAGCGTCTTCCTCTTGATCTCGCTGTTTCAATTATTGAACAATCAGCATCCGGACTTCATTACGCCCATACGTATAAAGATAAAATAACCGGCGAGCCGTACCATATTATTCATCGTGACGTTAGCCCGCAGAACATTATTATTTCCTATGACGGCACCGTAAAAGTTATTGATTTCGGCATTGCTAAGGCAAATGTTAATTCGGATAAAACGCGCGCTGGTGTAATAAAAGGCAAGCCAAGTTATCTTTCCCCGGAGCAAGTGACTGGTGAAGAGCTCGATCATCGGAGCGATATATTTTCATTGGGAATAGTACTCTGGGAACTATTGACTGGGATTAAGCTATTTAAAGCAAAGAATAATGAAAATGAATTTGTTGTCTTGAAATTAATTGAAAGTTGCAATTCCTCAGTTAAAAAACCATCTTTTTATAATCCACAGGTTCCGCCCGAATTGGACGAAATTGTAATGCGCTCGCTTGCAAAAAAACGAGATGATCGCTTTAGAAGCGCCGAAGAATTTCGCCGCGCATTACGACAATTCCTTGCAAAAATTGGATCTCACGTCGGCTCCAGTGAATTGTCCTATCATTTGAAAAAACTTTTTAAGGACGACATTGTTGAAGATAGAAAAAAATTACAAGAAAATTACAAACGTGCAGAAGACTTGTTGAAAAAGGACAAAGAAGGCGAAGCACCCCCAATTGAAGTGAAAGAGGTGACTGAGCTTTCTGATGCAATATCGATAGTTCAAAATACGCCGTCACCACCGCCGTTGAGAAAGGGCGAGAGTCAAATTAAAGAGGATAGGTCGCGATCTAGCACTTTCGCTCAAGAAAAGCGCGAGCAAACTGGATCTGGAATTATTTCATTAACCAGTGAGGCCTCTTATAGAAAAGCTCCAGTACGGCGATTCGGCTTGAGTGGCGGAAACTCTGCATCGATGATTCGGCAAGCAGCATTGGTTTTGGTAGTGCTAGGCCTGGGAGCGGGTCTGTTTTTTGGGGACCAAATTAATTCCATGTTTCATGGGAGCGAAATGGCAGAAGATCCTAATGCTTTGATTAATCAAAAAGCAGATAAGATGGCTGAAAAGATGATTGGCGACGCTAATAAAACGCGAAAACCAGCAAAGCAGGTGAAAGATAAAATTCGAATCAAGTTCAGAATTTACCCAGAATGGGGGGCTAAGCCCGTTATATTTGCCGATGGCAAAAAATTGAATCCCGATTCACCAGAAATTGAAGTTCCGTTTGATTATCAGTTTCAGCTTCAAATTCAAAAACTTGGTTTTAAAAATTTCGAAAAGACGCATTACTTCCCGCAAAGTCGCTATCAAAGCTTTGAAGAGAAAGAGGAAGACGTGCTTCTAGAACCCGTCAGCTATGGCTACCTCACTATACATGTTTCTCCGACATCGGCGGAGGTTGTGATCGTGCCACTGAACGAAGAAGAGAACGAAATATTTGATGGATCAAAAGAGGTCAGTTGGTCTCAGACTTCACCGGTTGAATACCTAAAACTACCTGTGGGTAAATACAAAGTAAACCTCACCAATCGGCTGCTCGGGGCAGAAGAGAGCGTCATTGTTCAGGTCGACGAAAACAAAGAAGTTCGTCACGACGTTACTTTAAAGGTTAAGCGATAACGGATTATTTTTCGTATTTATAGCCAACGCCATAAACAGACACGATAAACTTAGTAAGGCCAGGTATCTTTTTTCTCAATGCCCGAATGTGGACATCAATAGTTCTATCGTTGGCTTCTTTGGCGTCATCCTTCCAGACGGATGCAAGGATTTCATCTCGCGATACGACTGAGCCAGCTCGCGATGCCAAGGTTCTAAGGATATCAAATTCGGTGAGTGTGAGCTCAAATGACTTACCTTGAAAATTTACATCGCGGGTTGCAGGATCGATTTTGAGATCGCCTAGCATGATAGGTCTGCCCCCGGTTTCAGGTCCTTTTCTCAAGCGAGTGATAATACGAGCTTTCAGTTCCTTATAGTCGAATGGTTTAGGAATATAATCGTCGGCTCCGGTGGTTAGGCCCTTTGTGATATCGGTAACAGTGTTTTTGGCGGACAGAAATATAACGGGAATGTGTCTCGTTTTTTCATCTTTTTTAATTAAGCTGCAAGTATCGTATCCGCTCAAAATTGGAAGCATGATATCGAGGAGGATGAGGTCCGGAGATTGGTTTCTCGCGTAATCGATTCCGATAACTCCGTTTTCCGCGGTGATTACGTCGAACTCTTTTTTTAACATCACTTCCAGAAAGCGTCGCGTATCTGAATTGTCTTCAATGATAAGAATTTTTGGTTTTGAAGTCTGACTCATTTACATTCCCTGAGGTTTATTCATCTTTATTAACATTGTTGGTTCTTTTTGCGAGGTGGTCAAGCCTCAAGAGTATTATGCGGCGCGTTTAAATGTTTTTGCGACATAGTCGTCGCCAATTTGACTCTCGAGATCGTTCCAGTGAGGGTAAGACTCAAGGAAGATATTCACGATTTGCTGGTCGAACTGTTTGCCCGCAAAGAGTTTGAGCTCCTTGAAGGCGACTTCTTTTGGGAGTCCTTTTCGGTACGGCCGACTTGAAGTCATTGCATCAAAGGTATCGACAACTAAAATGAGCCGAGCCATTAGCGGTATGTTGTCACCGACAATCCCACCAGGGTATCCGAGGCCATCAATTCGCTCATGGTGGTGTCTGATTCCAGGCAGCATCGATCTGAAAAAGGGAATATCTGAAAATTTTTGCACAATGAGAAAACTTTTCATCGCATGTCCCTGCATGATTTTGTCTTCTTCTTCTGTTAATCGATCGGGCTTATTTATGATTTCATTTGGAATTCCAATTTTTCCAACGTCATGGAAAAGGCCAGCATATTCAGCAATTTTAACTTCAAACTCATTGAGCCCCATTGAATAGCCTAGGTTACGGCAGTAACGAGATACTCGGCAGCAATGAGAATATGTCCCCGGATCATTTTGCTTCAAAGCTTCCATTATGGAGGCTGCGATAGCTGGCGATAAGTCTGGAATATCTCCCCAATTCATACCATTTCCTTTTGTATCTTATCGGTGGCATAATGTCCGACTAAAATACTATTATATTAAGGTTTCTTAACTTTGTCTAATGAAATCAAGGACTAACGCTTAAGTTTATGAAATCATGATGTTACTAGGTAAATCTTGCCTCTCTTTTTTTTGATCAGCGCACCGAAGAGATAATCGTGAGTAGAAGGATTTTCTCCATTTTCGGTCCCTCAGGGATGATATTTCTAGTTTTGGCGTCGTTTACTAGCGCCCGGGCTGAATATTCTGGATCTCGTTATATTCCTGTCCGGGCAAGAGGGTTGGGGAACGCTTATTTACCGTTGGCGACGGATGGGCCTTCGGCGCTTTATTACCAGCCCGCCGGAATATCTAAAATAAAAAGGCCCCATTTCGAGCTGCTCAATATTCAGCTTGAGCCGAACTTAGATTACTCGTCGAATATTACGCTTACTAAACCAGCGAGTGCCAATATTTATAGCCTCCCAAGCTATCGGCAGTACATGCAAGAATCGCTGGGCTCAGCACCTGGATTCAACGGGACATTGATACCGACCATTTCCTTTAAGGGATTTTCAGTGGGAATGCTTACGCGCGCCTCAATCATCGGTTTCGAAAATCAAGACGAGCTAAATTATACAACATTGTATCAACTTATTCCTGCGGCCGGATTTGGAATTAGTCTAGCTCAGGGAATCGTTCGATTTGGAATCGCAGTCCAATACGTACATCAGGCAAAAGGTACGAATTCATACACCATAGAGGAGGCTAATAACGCTGATTTGGGTTTCAACGAAGGTTTAAAGGAAGGTTCGGGTCTATCATTTAATCTTGGTTATGCACTTAATCCGCCAACGATGTTTCTTCCTCAGCTCAATGTGGTGGCAAGAAATATCGGCGGCCTAAATCACGCATCGAAAGCTATTTTGCCAGTTTCAGTAAACAGCATCGGAACACTAGAAACTGAACCCATGACGATTGATTCTTCTATAAGCGTTGAGCCTAAAATCGGAGGCGGGGCAAAAAGCAATGTTATCCTTCAATGGAATGACATGACGAATCGTTCTACCACCTCAATTGCACAGCGCCTTGCGCTTGGCCTAGAAATAGATTTTAGCGAATTTTTTATGATAAGGCTTGGATTGGGAGAAGGTTATCCCAATTTTGGTTTTGGAATACATCGGGATACAGTCGAGGTAGATTTTGCGTACTTTAATCTCGAGCGAGGTTTAGGTTTTCGTCATACTCGAGATGGAAGAGTTGGGATTCAAATTAAATTTAGGGTGTTTTAAATGAATCAACTAGGTATTGGAATTAGTGTAACTGTTTTTTCAAAAGCTGCGGGGTGGCCCGAGAATTTAGCGACCCTGTTGAATTCAATTGAAGGCGTGAACGCTTCGGTGTCAACAAATGAAGGCAGTCTTGGAAATATCGTTTTCTTCGATGAAAGCTATTCGGGTGTCGAAAAAATAATTGAAAAAGTCGATCGCAATGCGCGAGCTGTGTTCATTGTCACTGCTTCCGATACAACTATACCCGAGGTGCTTTCGAAAGACTTGGTTGACGATGTATTGGTGCTTCCAATTCGCCCCGTGGAGGTAGTCGGGAAATTAAAATTTTTTCAACAAGTAATGATGTGGTCCGAGGTATCGGATTTGAATACTTCGTTTCGGGGAATCATTGAGCAGTTAAAGGATGATCTTGAGCTGGCAACACGTTTGCAAAAAGCGCGCATGCCAAATCGATTCGCCGGATTAAAGGGAGTCGGGGTTCAGTCCAAGTACATGGCGGGAGTGCGAACGGGCGGCGATTATTTTGACCTGGTGCCCTCTGCTGATCAGAGCCAGCTTTCTATGATTTTGAGCGATAGCTCAAGTTATGGGCTATCGAGCTCAGTACTGACGGTGATCATTAAAATTGCGATGAATATTGCATCAGAGCGAGGCATCGACACCGAAGCGATGGTAAAAAATATAATTAATGAGGTTGCCCTTACCTTAGGTGAAAAAGATAAGTTATCCCTATTTTTTGGGGTTTTAAATCGAGCACGACTCGAACTTTCATATATTAATTTTGGTCATCAAAGTCTGTTTTACATTCCAAAAGACGGCTCGATCGCCACATTGGATTGCCAAGGTGCTGCGATTTCTCAAGGAAGCGATTTTAAGAACCTCCCCAAGCCGGCCCTTCTGGGATGTATGCCCGACGATCGACTTCTTGTCGTTTCAGACGGCGTTGTAGAGGAATTGGGTGACAACAATAAAATCATCAATATTGCCGAAAAGTTTAGAAATGCTCCGGGATCGGACTTGGTGAATGAATTAGTTTTTCAGATTAAAAATAAGGTGTCTCAGCGGAAAAAAACATTTCCGGCTCAAGACTGCAGCGTATCCGTATTAGAGATACCTACAAATGTCGTTAAATTGAAACGGGTCTAAGATAAATGAAAGTCCTACGCGAAAATGAGCGGAGGACGATTAGCTTTTAGAATTTTTTTGATCCATAAACGAATTTTTCGCATAAACCTATTACTAGTCGACTCAGGGCTTGAAATCAATACAATTCATTAAAGTCGCGCCAGGGCCTGCTCTAGGTCGCTCTTGAGGTCCTTGATCGATTCGATTCCGACGCTAATTCGCACTAAATTGTCATGAATACCGAGCTCTTGTCTGGTTTCAAAGGGAATGCTTGCGTGAGTCATAATCGCAGGGTGTTCTATCAGGGACTCTACTCCGCCGAGGCTTTCGGCCAACGTAAAGACTTGAACGGATTCTAAAAAAGTCTTGGATTCAGCCAGTCCGCCCTTTAAGAAAAACGTAATCATTCCGCCAAAGCCGCTCATTTGCTCCTTAGCGATCGTATATTGTGGGTGCGACTCCAATCCCGGATAAATGACTCGTTCCACTTTAGGGTGGGATTCGAGCATTCGGGCGATTTCAATCGCATTTTCGGCATGCCTTTGCATTCTAATGGGCAGTGTTTTGATTCCCCTCATGACGAGGAAGCAGTCCATCGGTCCGGGGACCGCCCCCGCCGAATTTTGAATAAACGCTAACTTTTCTCTCATTTCATCGCTATTTGTAAGAATCATTCCGCCAACGACGTCGGAGTGTCCATTCATGTATTTCGTTACACTGTGAACTACGATGTCGGCGCCCAGCTCTAAGGGTTTCTGAAAATACGGACTCATAAATGTATTGTCTACGACCGTGGTAATGCCTCGTTCTTTTGCGAGGGCGCAAAGTTTTTTAATGTCCAGAACCTTTAGCATTGGGTTCGTAGGAGATTCCATCCATATAATTTTAGTATTTGGTTTGATCGCGTTCTTTGCCTTTTCCAGGTCAGAAAGATCAACGAATGCGAAATCTAGGCCGTGTCGGCGGTGAACTTTGTCAAAAAGTCGAAAAGTTCCACCATAAACGTCATCGCATGAAACCACGTGATCTCCGGCGCTGAGCGTGTGCATTATTGTATCGGTAGCGGCACAGCCGCTCGAAAACGCAAGGCCGTGCTTTGCTTTTTCAAGCGCAGCAACGCAAGCTTCGTACGCCGTTCTCGTTGGATTTCCAGTTCTTGAGTATTCGTAGCCAGTGTGCTCGCCAGGCGATTTTTGTACGTAGGTACTCGTTTGATATATTGGCGTCATTACCGCGCCCGTAGTCGGGTCAGGAGATTGTCCGGCGTGAATGGCAAGAGTCTCGAAGCCGAGTTTCGAATTTGTCGATTTCATTAGTTTTGAGTCCCCAAAAAGCTGATTAGATCAATTTTTGTAATTATTGCAGAAATTTTACTTTTCTCTCCAGATTCGGCAACGATCGGGACCTTTCCCGATGAAAGCAATTTAGAGCATTTTTCAATCGAGTCTGTCTTCTTTACGAATTCAATTGAAGTGTCCATAATGGACTCCGCGGGATCTGAAGGACTACATTTGTTTTGATAAAGGGCTCTAAGGGCAGCCTCTTCGGTAACGATACCTGTGATCCAACCGTCATCGTTTTGCACTGGAATTTGACTAATACCCTTGTCTCTCATTGTTTCGATCACACTCGAAATTTTTTCGGTCGGTTTCACGGTGATAATTTCTGAATTTTCAATTCCAAGCCGGCGAATGAGGTCAGAGACCGTGCCCAATTTTGATCCTTCTAAAAATCCGGCTTCTCTCATCCAATCATCGTCAAAGACTTTGGAAAGGTATCGGTTTCCGCTGTCGGGAATAATAACCACGACATTTTTGCCCTTCATTCGATCGCCTTGTTCTTTGATCCAACGAAGTGCGCCTACCACCGCCGAACCTCCGCTCACGCCACAATAGATTCCCTCGCTGGTTAGAAGATCTCGGGTCATTAAAAACGACTCTTTATCTTCAACTTGAACCATATCCGTGATGACTTTGAAGTCGTAATTCTTAGGAATGAAGTCTTCACCAATGCCTTCTATTTTATAAGTACTTGCGGGAACCGTTTTACCTGTCTTGAACAAGTCGTAGACAATTGACCCGAGTGGATCGACTGCTACGATTTCGGTGTCCTTTTTCTTTTCCTTAAAAAACTGACCAACTCCGCAGATAGTACCGCCCGTTCCGATTCCGGCAACTAAGACGTCTATATTTGGAATTTGTCGTAATATTTCGGGTCCGGTCGTTTTATAGTGGCATTCTCGGTTTGCTAAGTTGTCGTACTGACCCACAAAAAATGCATTTGGAGTTTCCTCGGCGAGTCGTCGAGAAACGGAATAATAACTTCGTGGATCGTCTGGTTCGACCGCAGTTGGAGTTACCACTACCTTTGCACCAAATGCCCGGAGACTTTTGATTTTTTCATCGGACATTTTATCCGGTAGGACGAAAATACATTTGTAGCCCTTGATCGCGGCCGCAATCGCAAGACCAAATCCGGTGTTTCCGCTAGTCCCTTCCACGAGGGTACCGCCTGGTTTGATCAATCCTTTTTTCTCTGCGTCTTCGACAAGCCAAATGCCCAATCTGTCTTTAATTGATCCGCCGGGGTTGAAGTACTCCAATTTGGCAAATAGATTTGCTTGGCAACCTTCGGAAACCCGATTCAGTTTCACAATTGGCGTATTTCCGATGGTTTGAATGATATTTTCGGCAACAGATAAATTGGTTTCTGACATATGCTCGTTTTATTCTCCGAGCCGCGAATCGGCAAGAATATAAAGAAAACTAACGCACAGCGTCTCAATCGACTTTTTCCTTTTCGAATCAAGCCACTCCGACCATAATGAAACTTTAAGGAGCCCCTATATGCAGCTTTCGATAATGGCCATCGTATCTATTTTGATTTTTTTCTCATTGGGGCAAAATGCCGGTGCTGGAACCGTGGCCAAAGTAAAGAAAAAGACGGTCATGATTCGCCTGGGCGATGGCGAAAAGGTTAAATCGGGCGATATGGTTTCGATTATGGACTCCAACGGGAAAACAGTCGGAAAAGTTCAAATCCGGAAAGCCAAATCTAAAAGCGCGCTCGGCAAGTTAGTTAAGGGCAAGGCCAAAAAGGGCTATAAAACCGTTGCTTCTAAACGAGGAAAAAAGCGGGGTAAAAAAGATTCTGGCGATAGCGATTCGAGTAGCGAGTCTTCTACCGTGAGCTCTAAGTCATTTCAACTTAGAGTGAATCCATTGCCCTTGGTGCTCACCGGAGAAATTGGTGGCGATATTGGATTTAAGATCGGTGACAGCATGGCAATCGGGATTGCTGGATCAGTTTATTCGGAAAGTACGACTGCGTTAGACGTGACTGCAGAATCGTCGGGATTGGCAGTCGGCCCAAGAGTAGATGTTTACTTAGGCGGAACCGCCTACAATTCTGGAATGTTGCTTGCGATAATGGGTCAGTACGTGACGGCGAGTTATTCTTTTATTGGAGTTACTGCCGAAGCCGCAGGGTTCAAAGCAGCCGCACTCATTGAGTATCAGTATTTTTTAGGAAAAAATTTCAGCGTTACCGGTGGATTAGGAGTTCAATACGGTTCCATTTCAAATGTTACGCTTGAAGCATCTGGGCTGGCTGCTAGCATCACCAACCCGCTCAGCGGCGTTGGCGTGGCCGGTGAATTGGGCATTGGGGTCGCATTTTAAGACTCTGATTTATTTAACCTTGCTGAGTTGATTCTAGGATTTCAAATCCCGCGGCAAGTGCCGAAATTCTCGCAATCGAGCCGTACGTCAGCTCAAGAATTCGATCGCCGACCTCGCCCGACGCTTTTGATCCAGGTGCCAGCAATTTATCTAGATCAGAAGTGCAGAGTTTTTTGAAAACCATTCCTTTAGAGTTTAGATTATCCATATTGCTTCGTTCTGGATTGGTCCTTAGAAATCCACCAATGAGTTTGTGACTGGAAAGATAAATCACTGGCTCGGCAGAAATTCCATCAAACTTAAAGTGAGTGGGAATTCCCTCTTGAATCACAACGCTTTCAATGTGAATTTTATTTTTTCCAACACTCATTTTATTTTTAGTTCTTCGATTGGCGTTTCGAATTTCGTCCGGATCTCGAATCGTCATGATCCCCATTCCGTAGGTACCCATATTGCTCTTAATAAATACGGCGGGTTGATCATCTATTCCGAGTGATTTATATTTTTCGCCAATTGAAGTCAGCATTTTTTCTGATTCGGCCGCCATTTTTTCGCGAGAGGTCGCATCGTCAAAATTAACGGATTCAACTTCGACGGTATTGACGGTGAGTAAAAACGGATCAACGCCGATTAACGTAGAAAACTCTTCCGCTAATCTATTGTAATGTCCAAAGTGTCTACTTTTTCTCCTTGAGTGCCAACCGAGTAGATGGGTTGGCAAAATGGGTTGCGAAACTCCGTCTAATAACTTTGGGTAGCCCAAAGAAAAATCGTTATTAAGGACTATTAGGTCAGGGTTCGAGCTCGCAGTACAAATTTTGCCTTCTTTAACAGATATCGGTTCCGCAAACAGAGTTTCTCCAAACGATGTCGCTAAATTAAATACTTCTGTCTCATCTCCAGCAATGGGGTACCATCCCAAGTTCACACGAAGTCCACTGGATTCGAGAATAGACTTTAAGAAATACAAATTATCTGCATAGAAAACATTTTTGGTATTACCTTCAGGAATGATTAAAATTTCTCGAATTTGCGAAATTCCTAAGTGCATTTCAAGATCTTTGATGTTTTCGGCAAAGATGGGTCCAGCCGCTTTTTGGTCGTCGGTGCATATATTATTAAATCCGGCCGGATATAGGTTTGCGTCGACTGGAGCAACTTTGAAACTCGCATCTCTGATGTCAATGGATGAATAAAAAGGCGGGCGAACTTTTTTCGCTAAATCACAGTACCATTTTTCAAGCTTATCGCGGTTCTTAAAGATATTTTCGGCAATTTCGATTTTGGCATCTATCATATTTTATCTATCATACATTTTTTATTGACTCGACAAGGTGGATACTAGTCTTCTTATGGCTTGTAAATGGTATTTTTTGCCCTCCGGGGCCCTGGTTTCCCAACTGAGTAGCGTCTGGTCGATTTCGGTCTTAAATGCTTCACAGTCTTTTGCAATGATTTCCTTTAGCTCGGCCCTGTAAAAGCGTTTTTGATCTTGGTTCATTTTCGAGGGGCTGTCAGGCGGATTTTTACATTTTTTGTCATAAACGTATATTCCCTGGGTGATTGAATTTCGCGCACTTTCAGTCCATTTCTCTGTGCCAAACTCGATCAAACCTTTGAATGAGTTCAACGCTTCCAATAGGCAGCGTCCACGTTTTTGATAAAGTCCCCTTACTTCCGATTCGTTGGTCATTGTTTTCGGATATCCGATATTGCATTCTAAAATTTTTGAATCGATTCCAAGCTTTTGAGCCAGCGTATCCAATGTTTCGAAGCCAGGTGCAGTCTTCGGTTTTTCACTCCAATAGGAAGCTAAAGTTTTCTTTGCCGATAAAATTTGATTTAGGCCAATTTGCGCCCAGCTTCGCTGCAACAACGATTCGAGGTAAATTTCATTTGGAAGTTTAGTTTTCTTATTTGCATTAATTATTTCTAACGCATTTAACGATGCTAGGGCGTATTCATAATTTTCAAGATAAGCGGTGCCTAGCGCAAGGCGAGCGCGGTGACCGGGAATTTCATTTTTTAATGAAGCGATGTAATATTTAAGTGGCTTGAATGATTTTTTATATTCTTTTTGATTCAGGTAGCTCAAACCAAGTCTGAGGCGCGCTTCCAGATGCTCTGCGTGCGTTGGGTATTTCTTAAGCAGTGTTTCTAGATCTCTCGCTGCGTTTTCCCAATCGCGATCGGCAAACGCGAGCTTTGCTTTTTTCCAGATAATCTCTGAGTCTGATTCGTTCAATGTTTCCATCGCTAGGCTGAATTTGGCAAATGAATTTGTAACTAAAACACTAACTATCAAGAGCTGACGAAATGTAGACCAAATCTTCAAGTGAGCGAATGTCCCTCGATAACTCTGGCAATCGTTTCGAAATAGGTTTTTGTTCTTCTCCATAAACATCGCTAAAAAGTTCCTTCTCGACTCGAGCTTCTCTCATTTGAATAGTCTTTAGGACTGTTAATCCCGGAGAAGATCCAATCTGATTTTCCTCTATAGTAAGGTAGCTTAGCGTTCTATTCAAGATTACGGCATCTAATTGACGCCCTAGGGATTTTAACTCGCCAGCTAGGTGTTTGGTTTCTGATATGGTTTCTGGGGTTGGCGCGGATACAAGAACGTAGCCTACATCGGCCGAGCCCAGGGTCTCATTGACGCGTTTGACGTCCTTTACGAATTCATCTTGAACTATGCTGCCGAGCGACGCCAGCTCAAACATATGATTCAAAAATCCTGCGCCAGTGAGTTTTTCCAAAATGTGGAAAGCTTTTTTCATTCCTTCGGCCAGTATTTTATTGGCGGGCAAGACCAACCATCGCATAAATCTTTCATCAAAAAATTCAGAAACGAGCTTTGGGGCATGAATAAAACTCAGCGCATTTCTGCTGGGAGGAGTGTCTAGGACAATCAAATCATACTCGTTTAGCTTGTCTATTTCATTTAATTTTTGAAGTGCCATGTATTCATTTGCACCCGAAAACTCAGTAGCAAGGATTTGATAAATTGGATTTTTTTTAACTTTTTCTGCAATGTCATTTGATGGCGCGAGCGTGTCTACTAAATTTGCAAATGTTTGGCGCGCATCGGGCATGAGTGCAAATAATTCTCCGTTATTGAAAGTAATATTCCTTGAGCTACAGACCTGCTTAAGGTCATCGGTGAGGGAAGTGGGTTCCTCCGTCATCGTATTCAATCCGAGCGCAGTGGCTAATCTTTTTGCCGGATCAATTGTGACGACAATGGTTTTTTTTCCAGCGATGGCAGCCTTTGCTGCGATTGCGGTGCTAACACTGGTTTTACCCACACCGCCCGTGCCAAACGTGATTAAGATTCGTTTTTTTGAGAATAACGACTTAAACGATTCCATGACGTTCCGTTTCCTCAATAAGTTTAGCGGCGTTTGATATCATCTCATTTTCGTTTAGTTCTAGTTTAGGATATTCGCCCGTGATGAAAGGTAGTTTGTTGTATTTAAGATTAAGATCGTCCCAAATGCCCAGATTTTGTTTTTCAAGTAAGCGCCGTCTCTCGAGGTACTCCTTTGGCGATTCTGCAAATGGCGAGTCGGAGTAATTTATTGACTCCGATTCTGTATCGCCGACCTCGGCTGGAAAACACCGATTGACAACCAAGCTTGGTAAATTATTTGGAAACAATTGTCCTAGGTAGTCTTTTAGTTCAAGCGATTCCCTTAATGGCATTTCTTCAGGAAGGGCTACAATGATAAATCCAGTTTGGGCAGGATCTCCGAAAGTACTGAGTATTTCTTCGCTGTCAGTTTGAATGAGGCTGCCTCGAAACAATTTTCCAAAATTGATAACACTTTTAAACATCGCTAAGCCGTAGCCGGTTGAGGGCATGTCTACTACGATTCGATCAAATCGTTTTCGTTCGTACCAAACTTTTCCAGTCATCACGATTTCTCGAATTCCTGGTGCCGCTCGCGAAAGATAAGTCATCAGTTTGTTTTTAAGAAATAGGTTTGCCAGAGCGGTGAACCTAAGTTTTATCTGAACGTATTCTCTAAAGGCGTCTTCTGCATAGCAATTGAGGACGCTGAGGCCGGGTTTAACCTC
>Ga0066639_10003539_pt1 | contig 13510 bp, 10 predicted proteins | sample CryGeyCG2114_010_2_FD_59504 | JGI IMG/M metagenome (GOLD analysis project Ga0066639, IMG submission 59504) | Groundwater microbial communities from aquifer - Crystal Geyser CG10_big_fil_rev_8/21/14_0.10 | ecosystem: Environmental > Aquatic > Deep subsurface > Groundwater | place: USA: Utah...
GTTAGAAATGGTGGCTTTGGCTAGCGTGGCTGCGTTGATTGGGTTTGGGGTGGGGCAGGGAGTTGAAATCTTTTTTTAGAAATAAATTCCCCCTCGATTTTGTCGGAGGGGGAATTTCATTTCCGCCCTGTAAAATTAGCTTTGGTGATAGTCCCTTTATTGTTTTTTGAATTGCCAGATTTCTCTACCTACGTGTTGGTTTTTTCTGTGGTAGAGGAGAGAGTTTGAATCTTCGGTAAGTGGTATTAGTGAGAAACCAAGTTTTTCTATTTTTTCTATACACGATACTTTTATCCAAATAATTGAAGATTTTGGTGGAGGATTGGAGTTGAGGCTGTTGCTTTTATTTTTTGGATAATTTGAGTTTGTTGTTTGTTTATAATTTAGTTCCAGCCTGAATTTTGGGATTATTGAGGTGACTGTTCCACCCGGTTTAAGTACGCTGTAAAAATTTTTGAAAGCATTTGTGTATAGAGGGGATAATTCGTTGGCCTGTGAGACTAGTTCTGATTTTGATTCTTTTCCTGTGAGAGGTTTTCCCATGAATGGTTCAAAGATGATAGCGTCAATAGAATTTGCTTCAAATTTTTTGGCGATGTGATCTACGTCTAGTTGAAAAAGTTTTGTTAATTGAGAAATTGTTTGATTGGCTAATTGTTGATTATTTTCTTGAAGCCATTTTAGATTTTGTTTTGTGTGGTCTATTGCCTTTGGTGAAATGTCTGTGCCAATAATGTTTTTGAAGCCCATTAAGAGAGCTTCCATTATTATTGTACCTGAACCACAAAATGGGTCTAGAATGGTTTCTGATGTTTTTGCCTTTGAAAGGTTTATCATTATCTTTGCTAATTTTGGTGGGAGCATCCCACTTTTATCGTCTCGGCCCGGTCTACCAAAATCTCTTTGCCCAAATTCTTCTATTGGTTGGATTGCTCGTGTTACAAATATATCTTTTCCTATTAGGGTCAGGTCTGTTTTTTTTTCCACTAATTTGTTATGAAGTATGGTTGCTGTATTTTTTGGCTCTATATAACGGACTGAACGTTTGTTTGCTTTTAATTCTTTTTTTATTTGGATTGCTATTTTTTTTGCGTTGGAACCTGACAGTGAGAAGTGGATTTTGTCGGTTGGTAAAGTTTGGTTGAGATATGAAACAGTTTCGTTTATTAGTTCTTTTTCATTTTCGCATTGTTCCTTTGCCTCGCGGGCTATTTGTTCCATTATTTTTACTGTTCCACCCAGTTTGTTCATTAGGTATTGTGGTTCAAGTTTTTTGTTTGTTTTTATAATTAGGTATTGATTGTCTTTTCTTGTTGATTGAATGGTAATATTTTCTGCAGAAAAAACCGCCTGAAGTTCAGCGGTTGAAATTTGTGATTCTCTTCCAAGTTGGAAAGCGTAGTGCATATTTAAATAAGACGTAAGAAGTAAGAAGTAAGATTTAAGGATTTAGAAGTACCTTACTCGACAAGTCGAAAAAAAATCTAGGGCTTTCACCTCACCAGAGGTGGGCACAGCAAAGGCGGACAGGTGTCCTGGGATCCATACCTTTAATTTGCCTATATTTAGCCATAATTATTCTTTTTTGTCAATGTTTAGGGGGCTGGCGGGGGTAGGTCTGTGGTTGTTGTTGGTATTTTGTTTTTTTTGAAGGGGTTTCTGGTAATGCTTGGGACTGAATCTGTATGTTTTTGATTCCAGGAAGATTGTATTAAATCAAATTTTTCAAAATCAATTGGTTCTATGCTTAGTTCTGATTTTATAATTATTATTTGTTGTGCTTGGATTGTGGCTGTTTGGATTGTTTGTTGTGTATAAAGTGCAGTCCAACCAACAATAATTATGAAAATGCCAAAAAATATAATACTAATTATGCGAAGATAACTAAATTGTTTAGCTAATTTACTTTTTTCTATTTTACTTTTCTTTTTTTTGAATTTAATCTGCATATATTGTGGCGTCAAATCTTGTGGTTATAGTAGGGTCTTCGGTTTTTTCTCCGGATTTTTTTTCCCAATTTATTTTGTTTATCAAAACATAGTATGGAAGGTCTTCTAATGCTTTGAAAAAACGCATATGCTGATCTAGTGTTCCGTGATTTAAAAATGAAAATTTATAGCTGTCCTCACTTGCTGATATGCCCAGGTTTTGCTCTATTCCTTGTGTTGTCGCAAGATTTTCCAGTTCGGTTATTATGGCTAATTCATTTCCTTGTTTTATTTTGGATCCTTTAAAAATATTTATTGATTCTTGGATACCACCCAGTTCTCTAAGTGAGCGTTTTAATTTTTTTGTTTTTTGAAATCTTATTTCCAGATCTTTTTGTGTTTGGGATATGTCGCTTTGGAGTGTATTTATTTTTTTTATCGAAGGAATTATTATGATAAGAAGAACACTAATAACAATTACAGATATTACTAATATCAATGATATTGCTGATTGTTTTAGTGTTAGTGACTTCATATTATTTTTCTACTTTCTATTTTAGATTTGCGTTTATAGAAAATGAGATTGATTCTTTTGTTGTTAATTGTGATATGGGTATTGGAGCATTTGCTATGGATGGTAGGTTCTCTAGAGTTTGTTGGAAATTTAGTAGCGATTCTCTATTTTCTGCTGTTCCGGATATCGTAAATATTTTTTTCTCTTTGTCCATATCTATTGAAGATAGTGTGATGTCTTCGGGGATACTATTTACAAAGTCAGCTATTATTGGTGTCCAGAGTATGTATTTTTCTTGTATTTCTTCAGTTTCATTTAGTGTTTTATTTATGTCAATTATTATTTTGTTTGTGCCTATGTGTTGATTTGATATTGAGGTTATGTTTTCTATAAGACTATTGAAATGTTCTTGGAGTATCCATCTTCCGCCCAGTATGATTATTGATGATATGCAGATTGTTACAAGTAGTGTTTCAAGTAAACTCTTAATAAACTGCACGTAGATCATGCGTTTTAGGTATTTCTTTTTTGTTGGTAAAAGTAGGTTTAATCTTGTAGGTAACATAACGTTATATTACGTCTTGTTTGAAAAATGGGTTGTCTGCAGCGCGCAGGGCAAGTCCAATGGATGTGGCATAACCGGTGGATTTTTGTTTTGTTATATTTATTTTTTTGTGGTATGCCAAATTTTTCCAAGGGTGGCCATGAATACATTCTATTTTTAATTTTTCAGATAGTACTGTATCCAGTCGCTTCATATTTGATGCTCCGCCGCAGAGTATTATTTTTGTAATTTTGTGTGAGTTTGGAAAGTGGGAATAATAAAATTTTAGGGCTTTTTCTATATCTTTTATTAGTGTGTTGGTTTGTTCTGCTATTATTGACCATGCTTTTTTACCTTGTTTGTCTAATTTGCTGTAGAAAAGTCCGTATTTTTTCTTTTTCTTTTCTGCCTCGCTCCTTTCTATTTGTAGGCGTTGGGATAGGGCTGTAGTAATTAATTCTCCGGAATAGGGGAGCGAAATACTAAATTGGATTAGATTATTATCGTGTATTATCAGACTGGAGTGTGTGGCACCGAGGTCTAGTATTGCTCGTGCCTCGTTTATGTATTCTTTTTTTGCGGTTATTAGGGATCTGGCTATGGCTAGAGATTCCACCTCTAGGGAAATTACACCTAGTCCCAAGCTCTCTAGGAGAAATGTGTAGTTTTTGGCGATATCTTGGGGAATGGCTGCAATTAGTATATTTGTTTTTGGTTCGTCTGTGGTTTTTTGGTTTGGTATTAGTTGCCAATCAAAAAATGAATCTTCTTCATCAAAAGGGATGTGTTTTTTTGCTATTGTTATTATATCTTCTTCTGTGATGTCTTCCGGGGGTTTTGGGAGTGTAATTACTTTTATAAAACTTTGTGTTTCAGGTAGAGATGCTACACACCACAGTCCTTTGATTTTTTTTTCTTCACCCGGTCTTCCCCTCAGAAGATGTTTTATATATTTTCGCACCTTTTCGGGTTCTTGGATTTTTCCGTTTACTATTAGTCCTGGCGGTAATTCTATTGATCTAAATTTCATTACTTCGTAGGAGGTACCTTTTCGGGTTCTTGAGGCATTTCTAAGTTGGACTATTTTTATGGATAGGTCACTTATATCTATGCCGAATGCATTGGGGAAGGGGTGAGAGAACATGTTTTAAAATTTCTAATTTCTAATTTCTAATTAACAAATGATGTGAATCAGGAATCAGGAATTAAGGATTTTGATTTTTTTATTAAACCATTTAATAATTTATGAACTGTAATACCCTGATCTTCCAAGCATGCAAATCCCTAAAAGATTTAATATTTTTTTTATTCATTATTCATATCACTCGTTAATTATTGTGTTTTTCTTATCAAAAGTGGATAGAGTTTCACAGTGTTTTAGATTTATAGATTAGAAATTTTGTACTAAATTATACATCGGCATAATAACTGCCACTGCCATACCTGCTACAGCCAGTCCAAGGGCAAGGATGATTACCGGTTCTATTATTGTTGTAAAATTTTTCATTGTTTTGTCTACTTCTTTTGCGTAGAAATTGGACAGCTCGCTTAGAAGTTGTTCTACTTCACCTGAGCGTTCTCCAACCATGATCATTTCTGTTACCATTGGTGGAAATAGGTTGTCGTCTTTACGTAAAATTTCTGATAGAGGTGTTCCACTTTTTATATGTTCTACACTTGATTTTAGAGAGTCTCTGTATGTTGCGTTTGAACATGTGTTGCCGGTTATTTCTACAGCTCTTATTATTGGTATTGTACTTTTTAGCATTGATGAGAGTGTAAGTGAAAATTGTGCCAGATTTATTTTTTTTATTACTTTTCCGAATATTGGAAGTTTTAGTGTTGTCTTGTGGATTGTTCTTTTGAAAGCAGGGGATTTTTTTAGTAGGGTTACAAAACTTATTATGCTACTTACTATTATTGTTATGCTGATGCTTGCGTAGATTGGGTTTGTGACTATATTTGTAAATACAATTAGTGCGCGAGTAGCAAGAGGTAATTCTGTATCAAAATCTTCGAATATTATTAATAATTTTGGTATTACGAACGTAACCATCATTACACCTATGCCACCCATGGCAACTAATACTACTGATGGGTATATCATAGCACTTCTTATGCTGGATCTTAGGTCGTAGCTTTTTTGCATTTGGATTACTATTTGTTCCAATGATTCTTCCAGTTTTCCGGCAGTTTCTCCTGCTTCTATCATACTTACATAAAGGTTTGGGAATGCTTTTGGATATTTTGACAGTACTTCACTAAGTGGATTTCCTTTTTCTACTTCTGCTTTTACTTTTTTGATGATATTTTGGAGTTTTTTATTTTCCATTTGTTTTGCAAGGATGTCTAATGCTTCAACTATGGAAAGACCTGCATGGATCATGGTGCGCAAGTGGTCAATGAAAAATATCTTTTGTATAAAAGGTATACCGGCTAGATGGTCAATAACAAAATTATTTAGTTTTTGTTCTAGTGGTGAAAGCTGTCTCTTTTCTTTTCTTTTTGTAGATTTTTTTTTCATATAAAAAATACGCAGATAAATCCTGCGTATATTATATCATTTTTTTGTTGTTTTGTGGATAGTTTTTTCTTTTTTTAATCCCTTGTTACTCTTAGTATTTCTTCGATGGTTGTTTTCCCCATTTTTGCTTTTAGTAGTCCGTCTTGTAGCATAGTCACCATTTCTATATCTCTTGTGTATTTTTTTATTTCGTCTGCGTTTGCTCCGTTGTTTATTTTTTTTGTTAGGTTTTCATCTATTTCCATTACTTCATATATACCCACACGACCTTTGTAACCGGTCGAGCCACAGCGTCTGCAACCTTTTCCATGATAAAATATCATAGATTGAAGATTTTTTTCTTTGGACGTTAATTTTATTTGATTTTGTTTGAACAGTCTTTGTAATTTTTTTGTATCTGTAATTTTTTGTAGTTCGTTTATTGCTTTTTTTTCTAATTTGTATGGTTTTATACAATGTTCACATATTGTTCTTACCAAACGCTGGCCGATGATAATATTGGATGTAAAAGCTATTAGAAATGGTGGGATGTCCATATCTATCAGACGTGGTATGGTAGTTGGTGCATCATTGGTGTGAAGAGTTGACAATACCAGATGTCCTGTCATTGCAGCGTGGATTGCTATTTCTGCAGTTTCTTTATCACGGATTTCACCTACCATGATTATGTCCGGATCTTGACGAAGAAATGCACGCAGGCCTTTTGCAAATGTAAATCCTATTTTGGAATTTACTTGGCTCTGGTTAATACCTTTTACATGATATTCAATAGGATCTTCTACTGTTGAAATATTTACATTAGGTTGGTTTAGTATACCAAGTATAGAGTATAGCGTAGTTGTTTTTCCTGATCCTGTTGGTCCTGTCACCAAGATCATTCCGTGTGGTTTTTTTATTGCCCGCTCTACAATTTTTTTTGCTTTTGGTAGGAATCCCAATTTATCTAGGTCTAGAGCTTTTTGTCCTTCGTGAAGAAGACGCATTACTATTTTTTCACCATCATACACCGGTATTATGGATACACGAAAGGCAAATTTATCATCTTGTGTTTTTATTTTGAAACGACCATCTTGGGGCATCATGTGTTCATCTATTTTTAGATTTGCAAGAACTTTGATGCGGGCAACTATTGCTTGTTTTACTGATTTTGGGAGGGTCATTACTGTTTTTAGAATTCCGTCTATTCTATATCTTACTGTCATTTCTCTTTCGCTTGGCTCTATGTGTATATCACTTGCTCCTTCAAATACGGCGTGCTCTACTATACTGTTTACTATATTTATTATTGATACTTCTTGGGCGGCCTTTTTTAGATCCCCATCTTCTGAATTGATATTTTCAGATACTGTTTCAACTCCAAATTCACTGGGTAGGTCTGCGTGGTATTTTCTTAGGGCATCTTTTATATCCCCCGGTGCTGTGATCCAGACTTTGGGGTTTAGGCCTGTTTTTCTTCTTAGAAATTCTATTGTCTGGATATCCATTGGATCCAAAAGAGCAAGAAAAATTTCTGTGTCAGTTTTTTTGAAGGATATTATTTTATGGGTTTGTGCCAGTGATGCCGGTATCAAGTTTAGTATTTCCTTTTTTATTTCTTTTCCTTTTAGGGCTACAAAATTTGTGTTTAATTTTTTTCCTATTGATGTATATAATTCTGTTTCATCAATTATGTTTTCATCAATAAGATATTGCTCTAAATTTTTGTTTAGTTTTTTGGCTTTTTGTTCGTATTCTTTGCGCTCTTTTGCCTTTATTTTAAATTCTTTTTGTAGAATTGTATTTAGTAATTTTTGTGAGGCCATATTAGCTTTACGAATAACGAATAATCCTAATTTACGAATTTGTTTTGAAATTTATTTTGATCTTTGTTTTTGGATATGTTGTATTGCTTGGTCTGTTACTTTTCTTCCTCTTGGAGTTCTTTCTATCATTCCTATTTGCATAAGATATGGTTCGTATATTGTTTCTATAGTATCCATTTCTTCTGCTATGGCGGCGGCCAGTGTATTTAGGCCAACTGGGCCTCCATTGAATTTTTTTATAATTGTGTGAAGAATGTGCCTATCTACATCGTCAAGACCTAGTTGGTCTATATTTAGAAGATCTAGCGCCCCTATTGTAGCTTCTATACTCATTATACCATCGTGGCGGACCTCGGCATAGTCACGTACTCTTTTTAGGAGTCTGTTTGCGACGCGTGGTGTTCTTCGGGAACAATTTGCTATCATTTTACAGGCGTTTTCTTCTATTTTTACTCCTAATGTTTTTGAATTTGTGTGTACTATGTTGTGTATATCTTGGAGTTCGTAAAATTTGAAATGGAAGACGTGTCCAAAGCGGTCTCTTAGGGGGCTACTTAGTAGATTTAGTTTTGTAGTGGCTCCTATTAGTGTGAATTTATCGAGGGGCATTCTGAGGGTTCTGGCGGCGGGCCCTTTTCCTACTATAATATCCAGAACAAAATCTTCCATTGCGCTGTATAGGACTTCTTCTATTGTTTTGTTCATGCGGTGAATTTCGTCTATAAAGAGTATGTCACCACGACTTAGGTTGGATAGGATTGCGGCCAAATCACCCACACGCTCTAAAGCGGGGCCTGCTGTAATTTTTATATTACCTTCCATTTCATTTGCTATTATATTTGCAAGAGTGGTTTTACCAAGGCCCGGATTTCCGTAGAGTAGGACGTGCTCTATTGGTTCTTTTCTTTTTTTTGCGGCTTGCATCGAGATGTTTAGTGGCTCTTTTATGTGATTTTGGCCAACAAAGTCTTTTATATTTTTTGGTCGAAGAGTTACTTCTATTGTCTGTTCTTGGGTATCATCTATTACAAGGGGGGATAGTGCCCTAGAGGATGGGTTTGTTTCATTGTTTTTTTGTTTTGTTGTCATATTGGTATCTTTTGTTTGATTTGTAGTTAGTATACCATGTGGAGATTTTTGTCATAGTTTTTTGAGGTATGCATAGGTTGTGCCTATGTTGTTATGTGTTTGTGGATAAGTAGTGATAATTAACAGTTAATAATTAATAATTAACAATTTTTAATGCTGTGTTTACGTAAGAAAGTTCTTTTTAACTTATTATTTTGTGGTGAATTTGGTGTTGTGCTATAATAGTTTGTGCTTGACCTCTACACTACATATTGTGGTTTAAAATGATTTCAACCACAACATGTAGTGTTTGTATCTTTACCCGGCTTAACTTTGGTTTTGTCGGGTATAATTTTCTCTGCACCCTACAGAGAAGTATTCAGGCTCTTTATCCATTATTTATTTTTGGCTTATGGTGCCCACAAATTTTGTTAAACAAGTGCGTAAAAGGGACGGATCTATTGCAGATTTTGACCCAAGTAAAATTGAAAACGTAATGCGTAAGGCTTTTGTTCGTGTTCGCGGTAGTGTGGAAGAATTGAAGTTGTCTTTAATGGCCACACATGTTGTAAAGCATGTTGAAAAAAGTTTTGCCGCTGATAAAATTCCTTCTGTAGAGCATGTACAAAATATTGTTGAAAATGTTTTGATGGAAGAGGGGTTTTTTGATGTTGCCAAAGAGTATATTATATATCGTTATCAACATCAAAAGATAAGAGAAGAAAAGAAAAAGGAAGTAATTGAAAAAATTGAAAAAGAAGGATTATTTATTTTGAAAAAAGATGGTTCTCGTGAGAGATTTTCTGAGGATAAGTTGAAGGCATATCTAAGACGTTTTATCGGTGGTTATGAAAATATTATTGATGTAGACACTATTGTGAGTCAGTGTCAGGCTGAGTTATATGAAGATATAAAGGCAAAGGATATATCACATGCTATTTCTCTGGTTACAAGGTCATGTATTGAAAAGGATCCCGCTTATGCCAAGGTGTCAGCTAGGATAGTTCTTGATATCTTGTATAAGGAAGTTTTGGGCGAATCACTTGATTATTCCAAGTTAGAAGAACAATATCGCGCAGCTTTTAAAACTTATATTTTTAAAGGTGTTGAGATTGGAAGGCTGGATCCACGCTTGCTAGTCTTCCCTATTGATCAATTAGCTCAAAAACTGGTTGTTGAAAGGGATAATTTATTTGAATATATTGGTATTCAAACCTTGTGTGATAGATATTTTGTGCGTGATCCTTCATCACAGAGATTATTAGAAACTCCTCAGTTTTTTTGGATGAGAATTGCTATGGGGCATGCGATAGAGGAAAAGGATAAGATGAATTCAACATTAGATTTCTATAAAATTTGTTCCACTCTTCGGTACATGAGTTCTACACCAACTTTATTTCATGCCGGGCTTACTACGCCACAGCTTAGTAGTTGTTATTTGACGACTATTAATGATGATTTGATGGACATATTCAAATGTCTTGGTGATAATGCGCAAATGTCAAAATGGTCAGGAGGCCTCGGAAATGATTGGACTAATCTAAGGGCTACCGGTGCGATGATTAAAACTACTGCGGTAGAATCTCAAGGTATTGTTCCGTTTTTGAAGATTGCTAACGATGTTACTGTTGCTATAAATAGAAGTGGTAAACGCAGAGGAGCAACATGCGCATATTTGGAAACTTGGCACATGGATATTGAGGACTTTTTGGAGCTTAGGCGTAATACCGGGGACGAAAGAAGAAGGACTCATGATATGAATACTGCTAACTGGATTCCTGATCTGTTTATGAAGCGTGTTCGTGAGGACGGTGATTGGACATTGTTTTCACCTGAAGAAGTACCGGATCTACATCATATTTATGGTAGTGCTTTTGAAGATCAGTACGAACGTTATGAAAAGAAAGCAAAAAATGGTGAAATTAGGTTGTTTAAAATTATAAAGGCAAAAGACTTGTGGAGAAAGATGATTTCAATGCTTTTTGAAACCGGTCATCCTTGGATTACTTGGAAAGACCCTTGTAATGTACGTTCACCGCAGGATCATTGTGGTGTGGTGCATAGTTCTAATCTTTGTACTGAAATTACTCTTAATACTTCTTCTACTGAAACGGCAGTTTGTAATTTAGGCTCTTTGAATTTGGATAATTTTATTGTTAACGGAAAATTTGATGAAGGTTTGGTAAGAGAAACTGTTACTATTGCGATGAGAATGTTAGATAATGTTATTGATATTAATTTTTATCCTACGGTTGAGGGTAAAAATTCTAATATGGTTCACAGACCTGTGGGGCTTGGTCTTAGAGGCTTTCAGGATGCGCTATATATGCAAGGTATTAATTTTGCATCTGAAGAGTGTGTGAAATTTGCGGATGAAAGTATGGAAATGATTTCTTATTATGCTATTTTGGCTTCCTCTGAATTGGCTCGTGAACGTGGCTCTTACAAGAGTTTTCGTGGCTCAAAATGGGATAGAGGAATTTTGCCTTTTGACACTCTTGATCTATTAGAAAAAGAACGTGGTGAAAAAATTCACGTTAATCGAAATAGCAAATATGATTGGAATGTAGTGCGCGCTTCTATAAAGCGTCATGGTATGAGAAATTCTAATTGTTTGGCAGTTGCTCCTACTGCCTCTACAGCTACTATTTCCGGATCTATACCTACCACTGAACCGATTTACAAAAATTTGTATGTAAAGTCTAATATGAGTGGAGAGTTTACAGTCCTTAATAAATACTTGGTGGCAGATTTGAAAGATATGGGTTTGTGGAATGAAGATATGTTGAATCAGTTGAAACAAAATGATGGTAGTGTGCAGCAGATTACCAGCATTCCGGCAGATCTGAGAGAAAAGTATAAAGAAGTATTTGAGGTTGGTCCGCAATGGCTTATTAAGGCGGCGGCACATAGGGGAAAATGGATTGACCAGAGCCAATCATTGAATATTTTCTTTGAAGGAACTAGCGGTAAGGATTTATCTGAAGTTTATTTTTATGCTTGGTCAATGGGACTCAAGACTACATATTATTTGCGCACTATGGCGGCCTCTCATGTTGAAAAAAGTACTGTTAGTTTGAATTCTGTAATTTCTAAACCGGTTGTTTCTATGAATGTTTCTGTACCTGATGCATTGACGGTCAATGTTGTTACAGTTGATCAGGCTTGTTCTGTTGAAAATCCTGATTGTGAAAGTTGTCAGGGGTGATTGAATTATTGAGCGATTGTATCTATTGGCACGTTAGGTATATACAAGGCACAATTCAATGGAACAGTGAGCAGTGAGCAGGTAAACAACCTTTAATTTATTTTTGTATTTAAAATAAATTAAATATAAATTAAATATAAATTCAATATGAATAAAAATGGAATTTTGAACAATTCAACAGTTGATCCCAATAAAATTCTTCCGATGAAGTATAAGTGGGCGAGGAAGTATTATAAGGATGGGGTTAATAATAATTGGACTCCGGAGGAAGTACCAATGATGGATGATATTGAATTATGGAAAAAATCTCCGGAACGTGGAGGCCTTACAGATGAGGAAAGAAGAATGGTTTTGTGGAATTTGGGATTTTTTTCTACTGCTGAGAGTTTGACTGCTAATAATATTGTTCTTGCGGTTTATAAGCATGTAACTAATCCTGAGTGCAGGCAATATTTACTTCGTCAGGCATATGAAGAATCTATTCATACTGACATGTTTATTTATTGTTGTGATTCTCTTGGGTTGAATCCTGATGAAATTTATACGATGTATGAAAATGTTCCTTCTATCAGAGCTAAGGATGATTTTGTTGTAGAAATGACAACTTCAATTTTTGATGATAGTTTTAAAACTGACACTACGGAAAATATTCAAAAATTTGTGCATGATTTGATTGGGTATTATATTATTATGGAAGGAATTTTCTTTTATGCCGGATTTGCGATGATGTTGCAATTATTGCGTAATCATAAGATGATTGGTGTGGGTGAACAGTTTCAATATACTCTTCGTGATGAGTCTATTCATCTTGCTTTTGGCGCAGATCTTACTAATACTATTGTGACAGAAAATCCGGAGATTTGGACAGAGGAATTTAAGGTTGATATTACAAATAAGATTAAGCATGCAGTGGATCTTGAAGATGCATATGCACAGGACTGTCTACCACGTGGAATTATGGGTATGAATGCTGTTATTATCCGTGAGTACCTTGAACATATTGCTGACAGAAGATTGGAAAGGATTGGACTTGAAAAGGTATATGGTACTGCAAATCCGTTTCCGTGGATGAGTGAGATTATTGATTTGAAGAAAGAGAAGAATTTTTTTGAAACACGTGTTACGGAGTATCAGACTGCGGGAAGCTTGTCTTGGGATTGAAGATTGAAGACTAGTGATTGGAGATTAGAGACTGGAGATTAGGGGTTGTTTGGTTTTTTAAAATCTATGCTTGTTTGAAGAAAAATTCTCCTGATTATTGTTGGGAGAATTTTTTATTTTCCGAAATTTCTTTGGCTTTCTTTGAAGTAGTTTAATGCTTTATTTAGTTCTTTATTATCAAATGCCGGCCAGAAAGTATCTGTGAAATAAAGTTCCGCGTAAGCAGACTGCCAGAGGAGAAAATTGGAAAGTCGTTGGTTTCCCCCGGTTCGTATTAGTAGGTCAACCGGTGGAAGGCCGTAGGTATCCAGATTTTCGTTGATTGTTTCGTAGTTTATTTTTTCCGGTGGAATATTTTTTGAGACAATAGTTTGGACGGCACGGGTGATTTCGTCTTGTCCGCCATAATTTATGGCAAGTGTGAGTGTTAGAGTTTTGTGATGAGATGTTTTTTGTTTTAGATTTTCTAAAATGTCTTTAGTTTTTTTTGGTAATTTTGTTAAGTCACCTATGGTGTTTAATTTTACATCATTATCTAATAGATCACTCAGATATTTTGGAAGTTTGTTGACAAGGGAAAATATATGTTTGAGTTCTAATTTACTTCTATTTTTCAAATTTTCTGTGGACAATGCGTAGAGTGTAAGGTGTGGAATTTTATGTTTAATAGTAGCAAGACCAATGTGTTTTATATTTTTTGCACCTTCCGTATGACCAAAGAATTTTGGTTTTCCTTGTTTTTTTGCCCAACGACGGTTTCC
>Ga0066639_10003540_pt1 | contig 13509 bp, 16 predicted proteins | sample CryGeyCG2114_010_2_FD_59504 | JGI IMG/M metagenome (GOLD analysis project Ga0066639, IMG submission 59504) | Groundwater microbial communities from aquifer - Crystal Geyser CG10_big_fil_rev_8/21/14_0.10 | ecosystem: Environmental > Aquatic > Deep subsurface > Groundwater | place: USA: Utah...
GACTGGTTGCCGATATTTGTTTTCAGAGCTTTTGTTTTTATTAAACTGGCTCACTTCTCGGATGATATGGAAAAAGCAAAGACATTTCGTTCTAAGGTTATCTGGGAGGAAGCCAAGAGGCGAGGGATAAAGATGGAGCAGTTGATACTTTTTGGTAAGCCACTCGACTACTATCGAGCCAAGTGGGGGGACGGTAGGACTATATATTTTGAAAGTATTCCTATACCAGGAGAGTATCTTAATATGAGAGACAACTGGGACGATAAGTTTGTTTTGAAACAAGAACTAGCAAAGAGAAACATTCCAACCCCAGAATACGCCAAGTTTCCTAGATCCCTTAAGAAGGTAGAAATAATTTTTAACTCATTAAAAAAGCCAGTAATAATAAAACCAAAGGTTGGCTCTCGTGGCAGGCACACTACTACTAATATAAATACTAAAGCAGAGTTAATGGAGGCACTCCGAGTTGCGCGGATGCTAAGTCCGTATTTGGTTATGGAGGAGCATCTACATGGATATGTGTGTCGAGCTACGGTCGTAGATGGAGTGCTTTGTGGATTTTATCGTGGGCAAGCGCCTTTTGTTGTAGGCGATGGAGTAAAAAATATTTTAGAATTAATAAATGAAAAAAATAAAAATCGTAATGAGAGAGTAGAAGAAGTAAATATTTCTGGGGAAGTTGAAGCTTATATAACTAGGTCCGGATTTAGTCCTAGTGATGTACTTCCAATAAATCAAATGCTTTACCTTTCCCATAGAGTTGGGAGACTTTTCGGTGGAACAACTAAAGAGATGCTAGATGAGCTTCATCCGAGCTTTGTTCCTATACTACAAGACGCGGCTAAGTTACTAGGCTTAGCCGTTGTAGGGTTCGATGTTATTGTCCCTAATCCAGAAGCCGATGCTGGTAGTCAGAGATGGGGAGTTATTGAATGCAATACTCTGCCCTTTATTGACCTGCATTACTATGCCCTAGAAGGTAAGCCTAAAAATATAGCTGGTCGCATTTGGGATTTATGGTGAGTTTGGCGAACCATATGTGGTCATAGCTAGTGGGCTACAGTAAAAGCTATTACTTTTCTTGCTCCTCCTCTTTTTAAAACTTTTCGGGCCTCAAAGAGTGTTGCGCCAGTTGTGATTACATCATCTATTAAAATTATGTTTCTATTTTTTATTAACTCGCTATTTACAAGAGAAAATGAGCCAATGATGTTTTTCAATCTTTCGCGCCGATTCTCGATACGGGCTTGATGCTTCGTTCCTTTAATTTTAATTAATACATTTTTTAATAAAGTTAGGTTTTTGCCCTCGTCCAGCTTTGTAATATTATTACAAATTAATTCAGCTTGATTAAACCCCCTTTCACGCATTCGAGATTTAGATAGAGGGACAGGTATTAGAATTGGTTCTTGAAAATTTTCCATTAACATTAAGTCCGATATTTCTTCTATCAAGTGTCCATAAATTGATTCGGCAAAAGTGCGAGCTAACATTTTCCTGTTTTTATACTTTAGCAACCAAATGGATTTCTTGATAACAGGGTAGCGGTAGTCATAAAGGGGATGTATCCACCTAGGACACTCTCTTTCAGCCCGCGGAGCCAAGGATAAGCATTTAAGACATAGGTCAGTACCTCTTTTACCACAAGATAGGCAATTCACAGGAAAGATTATGTTTAATATGGTGTAAAGGAGGCTCATTTATGCTATAATTATGATGTATTTTATAATAAAATCCAATGGTTAATCCGTTTAAAAACATATTTTCCAATATTAAAGTTTTTTCTAATACTGATTCAAATAGTGCAGTAGGTGTTGATATAGGTTCTTCAGCTATAAAAGTAGTTGAAATAAAGAAAAAAGGAGGCAGAGCCATGCTTGAAACCTATGGAGCGATAGGGCTTGGTCCATACGCAGGGCTAGATGCTGGAGAAGTAACCAATCTACCAGTTGAAAAGCTTGCTGAGGCTGTGAAAGAAGTTTTAAAGCAATCTGGGGTATCCTCTACTTCTGTAGAGATGGCTATTCCAGTGCAATCAAGTTTGATTTTTACTATTGATCTACCCCCTCAGGTTAAAGATAGTGAGATAGGCAGTATAGTGCCTACCGAAGCTCGTAAGTACATACCCGTGCCTATCTCAGAAGTTTCACTTGACTATTTCACACTACCAAAAAGAGAGACAACATTTGAAGAGTCACATAACCCAGAAGCAGTACAGGCACCAAGAGAAAAGTCACAAGTTCTAGTAGTAGCCACTCAAAATGATGCTATTGCTAGGTATCGGTCCATTGCTACGCAAGCTGGAGTATCCCCAGACTTTTTTGAAATTGAGATATTTTCCTCTATTAGGTCCAATTTTGAACATGAGCTTTCTCTAGTGTTGCTTATGGACATAGGTGCCTCTAGAACCAAACTTTCTTTAGTTGAATTTGGAATGGTTAAGGGTTACCACACCATAAATCGTGGAGGCGTAGACATAACTCGGGCTATTGCTACATCTCTAGGGTTACCTTTTTCTCAGGCGGAAAAAATGAAAAAAGATTTTGGATTATTTGGTAATCCTTCTGAAAAAACTCTAGCCGACATAATAAAAGTTCATACTGATTACATATTTTCTGAAGCCAATAGTGTCCTTTTAGGATATGAGAAAAAGTATAATCGTGCGATTACAAAGGTCATACTATCTGGAGGTGGGTCGTTGCTTAAAGGTCTTGATCAAGTTGCAGTTAGCAACTTTAAAGCAGAAGTTGAGATGGGGCTACCTTTTTCAAAAGTCGGTGCTCCCGCATTTTTAGAGAAAGTTTTATCTGCAACCGGCCCAGAATTTGCTGTTGCCCTTGGACTTGCTTTACGAAAATTACAATAAGTGCGATAATATAGTTAGTTTAAAGTTTATAAAGTTCTTAAAGTTGATAAAGTAAATGGAGCAAAATTTTCAAACATCCTTTATACCAAAGAAGCCAATGATACAAGAGCGAGCAACAGCACCTCGTCCGGTTGGTGTTTTAATGATTGCCTCAATGCTTATTTTATTTACGACAATTTTATCATCTTTAGGTTTATACTTTTACGATCGAGTTTTAAAAAATAGCATAGTTAAAATGCAAAACGATTTAAACTTAGCAAAGAATCGTTTCGAACCTTCTAAGATAACAGAATTACAGGTTCTAGATAAAAGGTTGCGTGCAGGGGCAGAGATATTAAGTAAACACATAACTGTGTATCCAATATTTAAGGTTTTACAAGATATTACAATGCAAACCGTAAGATATAATAAATTCTCATACGAACTAGACAGCTCTTCGCAGAATCCAATGGTAAAAGTTAGCATGCAAGGCATTGCAGTAGGGTATAGGTCTATAGCTTTACAATCCGACCTTTTCTCAAAAAATAAAAATTTAACCGATCCTGTTTTTTCAAACCTAGCTTTAAATGATAGCGGTAATGTGCTTTTTGATTTAAATTTCTCAGTTGATCCTAGCTTAGTTAATTATAGGCAAGCTTTATTAGTTGAAGATGGAGGTGAAATTACTCAATAATTATGACTAGATTACTTCTACCAATTATATTAATAGCTATATCGGTAACAGGGTTTTTTACATTTACTAGCCCTTTATATAAGAACATCTCAAACTTGAAATCACAGCTAGTATCTTTTGATGAAGCCTTAAGTAATTCAAAAGCTTTAGAAAGCGAGAGAGATAAGCTTACTCAAAAATATAATACAATCAGTACTGAAAACTTAACTAAATTATCTAAGCTTTTACCAGAGAGTGTTGATAATATTAGACTTATCTTAGAAATAGAAAGCATCGCAGCGCCTTATGGTATGGTCCTAAAAGATATTAAGTATCAAGCAGATGATGGAAGCAACACATCGGAAACAGAAAGCTTTGCTCAAAGCAGAAATAGTGGTTCTGTGTCGCAATCTCGTACTGACTACGGCACATGGAATCTAGAGTTTTCAACTACAGGAACTTATAATAATTTTATTAATTTTTTAAGAGATGTAGAGAGCAATCTTCGAATTGTTGATGTTACCTCTATTAATTTTACTTCTGATGTCGGTAGAGGTGGAGAGGAGTCTGATTTATATAAATACACTTTCGCTATTAAAACTTATTGGTTAAAAAATTAGTATGTCATCACAAATCAGAAATTTAATAGTTTTCCTAATCATCGGAGTAGTTGTGGTGGTTATTTATATGTTTTTCTTTAAAAGCGAGGAAGTAGAAGTTCCAAACCTAGTTTCTAGCCCAGTTCCGAACTTACCAATTAGTAACAATGCACTCAATACAAATACGCCAGCAGGGGATAATTTCCTCTCAGTTTTACTTAATGTTAAAAATATTAAATTAGATGATTCCATTTTTAGAGACCCAGCCTTTGGTTCACTAAATGATTCCAGTATTGTGCTTGTTCCAGACGGTAATGAAGGTCGCCCTAATCCATTTGCTCCATTTACTGCTCGTGAGACTCCTCTTGAGGAAGAAGAGCTAATCCAAAATTAGTTATGAGTTTTTTAGAAGAATTAGCTAAAAAGGGAATCATAAACAATGATCAAATAAACGAAATTAAAAATCGTGCTAAATCTAAGCATGAAGGTAATGTTGACGCCGCCCTAATTGAGATAGGAATAGGAGAGGATGCCATACTCAATGCAAAAGGCGAATATCTAAATATACCAATACAGAGCGTTAAACCTGATGATGTTCCCTTCGATGTTTTGAAATATATACCAGAAGACGCAGCTAGTCACTACCATTTTGTTCCTCTTAAGATGGTTGACGGAATTTTAGAAATCGGAATAACTGACCCTGAAAATATTCAGGCGATGGATGCTCTGCAGTTTATTTCAAATAAACTCGGAGTGCCTTTTAAAGTTTTTCTAATTTCTAAAGCTGATTATGAAGGTATTTTAGGGAATTACAAAGGATTAGGAGTTCAGGTGGGGGAGGCTCTAAATGAAATCAGTCAATCAGAAGAAGTTGTTAATGCAAAGGTTTCAGAAGAAAACCTCAATAAGGAAATCAAGAATGTAAAGGCAGAGGAAAAAATCGTAGAGGATGCTCCTGTTATTAAGATAGTTGCTGTTATTTTACGCAATGCTATTGAAGGCAATGCTTCCGATGTGCATATTGAGTTTACTGGAGAAAAGGTGAAAGTTCGCTTTCGAGTTGATGGAGCGCTACACACCACCATAGTGTTGCCTCCGAATGTCTATAACGGCATAGTTGCTCGTATTAAAATACTTGCTAAGTTGAGGCTAGATGAAAAAAGAAAACCACAGGACGGATCTTTCAGTACAAACATAGATGGACGCAAAATTGATTTCCGTGTTTCAACTATGCCTTCGTATTATGGTGAGAAGGTGGTGATGCGAATATTGGACTCTGAAAAAGGAGTGAAACCACTAGATCAGCTAGGACTATCTCCAAGGAATCTAAAATTAATAAGAGAATCAATCTCAAGACCATATGGACTTATTTTAATAACCGGGCCAACAGGCTCTGGTAAATCCACAACGCTATATTCTATGATGAACGAGCTTGATAAAGAGGGGAGCAACATCGTTTCCTTAGAAGATCCAGTAGAGTATCATATGCCTGATATAAACCAGTCTCAGATGATGCCTGAGATTGGATATACATTTGCTTCTGGACTACGATCTATTCTTCGACAAGACCCAGACATAATAATGGTTGGAGAAATTCGTGATAAAGAAACAGCTCAGCTAGCTATTCAAGCTGCGCTAACAGGACATCTCGTGCTCTCAACACTCCATACAAATGACGCCATAGGAGCCATCCCTAGATTAATAGATATGGGAGTAGATCCTTATCTAATAGCGCCGACACTTATCCTGTCTATTGCTCAACGACTTGCTAGGATGACTTGTGAATCTGCTAAAAAAGAGGTTCCAATGGATAAAAGTATTCAACTCCAAATGGAAGAACAATTTAAAGATCTTCCTGAGGAGTTTAAGAATGAGTTTAAATTTACAGATAAAATGTATGAAACAGTTCCATCTGCGGATTGTCCATCTGGCACTAAGGGTCGTGTGGCCGTGTTTGAGATGTTTAAGGTAGACAAAGATGTGCAAGATGTTATCTTGAAAAATCCAGTAGACACAGAAATATATAAGGCTGTTAGAAAAAATGGCATGCTTCTAATGCGTGAAGATGCGATGTTAAAAGCAATAAAAGGCGAGATACCATTTACCGAAGTATATAATTTCAGCAACAAGTTTGATTAGTATCTTTAAGGACTGTTTTGTAATATAATTAAAATATGGAAGGAGAAAAGAAGAAAATCTTAATAGTTGACGACGACGGATTCTTGCTTGATATGTATGCTTTTAAGTTTAGTCAGAATAATTTCGAGGTTTATCCTGCCCAAGGCGCCAAGCTCGCTATAGCCAAGCTACAGGAAGGCTTAAAACCAGACATAATTTTAATGGATATAATTATGCCTGAGATGGATGGTTTTGAAATGCTCGAAACGATAAATAAAATGAATTTATCTCCAGCATCAGTAAAAATAATTTTATCAAATAAAAGCGAACAAGCAGATATAGACAGGGGTAACAGCCTTGGAGTTTCTGGGTATATAGTTAAGGCTAGTTCAACGCCTAAAGAAGTTATTGAGCAGGTTGTCGGTATTTTATCAAAAAAGCAGGTTGTTAATAAATAATTATGGACTATAAAAAAACACTAGAAGATTTAATATTGATAGTTTTACACGACAACGGGTCTGACCTACATTTAGGTGCGGGTCGTGTTCCGGCTGTTCGTGTTTCGGGAGAACTAATTTTTTTATCAAAGAATCCTGCTAATACTCAGGAGGATATGCTGGGTATACTCGCAGTCGTTTTAGACAAGAAAAAGCTAGATATGTTTACTGAAACTCAAGAGGTAGACTTTTCTTATGATTTCCAAGGGCAAGCTAGACTACGAGGTAATGCTTTCTATCAGAAAGGTTTGATAAGTATTGTGTTTAGGCTTGTCCCTAAAGTTAAAACCTTCACTGAATTGCGGCTTCCAGCTGTGTTGGCCGATATTTCTAAAAAGAAGCAAGGGTTTTTCCTTGTTGTGGGTCCTGTTGGGCAGGGTAAATCCACTACGCTTTCAGCTATGGTGGATTTCATAAACAACGAACAAACTCGCAATATCATAACTATCGAAGACCCTATAGAGCATGTTTATACCCCTAATAAATCTATTATTTCTCAAAGAGAGGTAGGTATAGATACTAAAGATTTCCATACTGCTTTGCGATCCGTGTTTCGTGAAGATGTGAATGTGATTATGATTGGAGAGATGCGCACCCCCGAGACAATTTCAACAGCGGTTACTGCTGCTGAGACAGGACACCTAGTGCTCTCAACGCTTCACACCAACAATGCATCACAGACGATAGACCGTATCATTGACTCTTTCCCGGGGAGTCAACAAGACCAAATCCGTAGCCAGCTTGCTGCTAGCTTGCTTGGAATATTTTCTATGAGATTAGTACCAAGGATAGCTGGAGGGCTTGTACCAGCGTATGAACTACTGCTTAATAACAATGCTATATCTAACTTAATCAGGGAAAAGCGTACTCATGAAATAGATGTAGTTATAGAAACAGGATCTGAGAGTGGAATGGTAGACATGAACCATTCTTTAATAGAACTTGTGCGAGCAGGGGAGATCTCTATTGAAAATGCTTATCAGTATTCTCTTAATCCTAAAGGGTTAGAGAGGATGATTTAATTTATGTTATTTAAATACAAAGCAATTAGTGCCGAAGGAGCGAGTAAAGAAGGTGAGATAGATGCACCAAGCAGAGACCTTGCTATTTCTGGGTTACAAAGGAGAGGATTAGTGGTTATCTCTATCGTTGACGAAGCAGGAAGTAAGTCTATCTTTTCAATGACATTTTTCGACAAGGTGAAGACAAAGGATGTTGTCATACTCTCTCGTCAAATAGCCACTTTATTCGAAGCCGAAGTTTCTGCACTTAAAGCATTTAGTATGCTAGCAACCAATGCTGAAAACAAGCTTCTAGGTAAAAAACTTAATGCTGTTGTTGATGATCTACAAGCTGGAGTTTCTATCTCGGGAGCCTTAGCTAAACACCCAGATGTTTTTTCAGATTTTTATGTAAATATGGTAAAGGTAGGCGAGGAAACGGGTAAATTAAACCAAACTTTTGCTCACCTAGCTGAATATCTAGATAGGCAGTATGCCCTAACCTCAAAGACTCGCAATGCGCTTATCTATCCTGCTTTCGTTATCATTACTTTCTTTGTGGTTATGAGCTTGATGTTCTATGTTGTTATTCCTAAATTGTCGTCTATCATACTTGATTCAGGTCAAGATGTACCTTTTTACACTAAAGCGGTTATTGCTGTTTCTGATTTATTTGTTAATTACGGATTTTTCTTATTGGTATTCCTTGTAGTTTTAGGATTATGGCTCTGGAGAGTTATCTCTACAGAGGGTGGTAAAATATGGCTTGATAAAGTTAGACTGTCAACGCCAGCTGTGGGTAATCTATATAAGAGGCTTTATCTTTCTCGTATTGCTGACAACATGGATACGATGCTTACCTCTGGAGTACCTATCGTTAGAGCTATAGACATAACCTCTGAAGTAGTGGGGAGTAGGATATATACAAAAATGCTAAAAGAAACAGCTGATGGAGTTAAGTCCGGAGTGGCACTTTCCGCAGCGTTTGAGCGTCATCCAGATGAAATACCTAATATTATGGTTCAAATGATAAAAGTAGGCGAGGAGACAGGCTCAATGGGTAATATCTTGAAGACTCTAACAGATTTCTACAAGAGAGAAGTGGATGATGCCATAGATACGCTTGTGGGGCTAATAGAGCCAGTGATGATTGTGGTGCTAGGTCTTGGAGTAGGAATACTCCTTGTATCTGTGCTTATGCCTATATACAACCTAGCCGGTGGAATTAGCTAAGGTTCGTTGTGGATAACTTATTTGCCAGTTTGTTCTTTATTAGTGGTATAATTAAGCTATTAAAATAAGTCGAAAATACCATTAATTTGGGATTATTATTAATTAGTAAATAATTTTGTTATGAAAATGAATTTTAAAAGAGGTTTCACCCTAATAGAGCTTTTGGTTGTTGTGGCAATCATTGGTATCTTGGCTTCAGTTGTGCTTGCTTCACTTAACTCCGCTAGATCTAAGGGAGCTGATGCAGCAGTAAAGGCTAACTTGTCAGGTACTCGTGCACAAGCTGAGCTTTTCTATGATACTGGTAGTACATATGAAGGTGTTTGTGCTACATCAGGGTTGAACACTATTGGTGCTATGGTTAACGCTGCAGAGCGTGCTTATGGTAACACAATACCTACTACCTACGCAGATGCTACAGCAAGTGCTTGGAATACTGCACAGTGTCATGATGGTTCAGGTGCATGGGCAGCTTGGGTACCTTTGAAAGCTTCGGCTTCGGGTTCTATAGTGGCTTGGTGTGTGGACTCAACAGGTGCTTCTAAGGGGGCAACTGCTGTCCTAGCAGCTTCTGCTGTTGTTTGCCCATAATAGCTATAGTCTACTTTAGCTTTACTCAAAACCATCCCGACCTAGGTCGGGATGGTTTTTGCTTTCTTATCTGTTATAATTAAAGTATTAAAATCATAAGCTAAAAGTGTATGTATAAAACTAAAATCAACCTCGGGTTTACTTTAATAGAGCTTTTAATGGTTGTAGCTATTATTGCTTTAATTGCTTCTGTTGTTCTAACTGCACTAGGTAATTCTAGGAATAGTGCCTCCGATGCTTCAGCTAAGGCAAACCTAGGAGCTGTTAGGAGTCAGTCTGAATTATTCTTTTCTAATAATAATCTGTCCTTTTTGCCTGCGGGAGGCTCAACTTTTAGTATCGCTACTTGCCCAGCTTACAATGCTTCAGGCACAAATATGCTTTCTAAAGACAAGATTATCGCTGACGCTATAGCTGAAGCTGTGAAGCAGAATAAGAACGGAAGCTCCTGCTATAATTCTTGGACGGCTTGGGCGGTGGCGGTAGGGCTTAAGTCAAATGCTAATACTTCTTGGTGCGTAGATTCTGGAGGGGCGTCTAAGCTAGTAAGCTCTGCACCGGCAACCGCTATTAACAACTCAACATTTGCTTGCAATTAGTATGATATATTTACTCTCTTTTATTTTTCTAAGTCTTGGGTTTATTATCGGCAGTTTCTTGAATGTTGTTATATTTAGACTCAATACAAAAAAAACCCTAGGAGGGAGGAGTGCCTGTATGTCGTGTCAAAATAAATTATGCTGGTATGAATTAATACCACTTATAAGCTTTCTAGCGCTAGGAGGGAGATGCAGGATGTGTAAGGTTAAAATATCTAAACAATATCCAATAGTGGAGTTTGTTACGGGGGTTTTATTTTTGTCATTATTTCTTAAGTTTCAAGATATATTCTTCTTTAACCCGCTTTCTTTTTTTATATCTTTTTCATATTATGCTCTGATATTCTCTATGTTGTTAGTTGTAGCTTTTTACGACTTGAGACATAAAATAATCCCAGACTCTATGTCTGTAAAGATAGGAGGACTTTCTTTTCTTGGGGTTTTCTTTTTTTCAGGGTATGTTTTCGACCCTCATATACCAACATGGCTTGATATTTTTGCTGGGCCGATAGTTGCATTACCTTTCGCCATTTTTTGGCTTATTTCCTTAGGTAAATGGATGGGGTTAGGAGATGCAAAGCTTGTTCTTTCTTTCGGGTGGATGCTAGGGCTTTCCTCAGCTATTTCTGGTGTTGTGGTGGCATTTTGGGTAGGAGCTGTTGTGGGTATATGGTTAATGTTATTTTATAAAAATCATGGTATTAAAAGTGAGTTACCTTTTGCTCCGTTTTTAGTGCTAGGTGCGCTCGCTTCTTTTTTGTTCGAGCTTCAGCTTTTCTCAGTATTTTAAAATGAAAAAAAATATTCTTAAAATTGGAAATTTTCAAAGTGGTATGACTTATGTTGAGCTGATAGTGGTGCTTTCTATATTTTCAGTTATGACTAGCATATCTGTTTTTAACTATGGAGCATTTCAGAATAAAGTAGATGCAAGGAACCTCGCTACTGATATAGCTATAAAGCTTGTTGAAGCTCAGAAGGCTTCAGTTTTTGGTCAACTTAATTCTCATAACTATATTAATAACTGGAAACCCTCCTATGGTTTGTATTTTACTCTGTCGGCTAACGGCTTAGCAGATAATAAAAGCTTTAATTACTTTGCTGATTTAAATAATAGTACTGGCTATGATGATGGCTCCTGCTCTCCTTCTAGCCTAAGTGGTGAATGCTTAGAAAAAATAAACCTAACAAAGGGCAGTACTATAAAGACTCTAGTTATTTATTATCAGAACGGAACTTCGCAGAGTATAAATGATGTAACCCTACTTTTTACTCGGCCAGATTCAGGAGCTTTTTTCAGATCTAATGCTGGACTAAGTGGAGGTATAAATTATCTTGAAATAACCGTGCAAACCCAAGGTAGTAAGGAGGCTAAGATTAGATTATATGCTACCGGTAGAGTAGATGTTGTATAAAAAATGAATATCAGAAAACTAAAAATTAAAAATCTTCAGCAGGGTTATACAATCATTGAAACAATGATAGCTGTTTCCGTTTTCCTTGTTGTTATAACTATGGGGATGTCGTCATTACTTAACGCTAATCTAGTGCATCAGAAATCAGAAGATATGCGCTCCATACTAGACAGTTTGAGCTTTGTGATGGAGGACATGTCTAGAAATTTAAGAACTGGATATGGGTATCAATGTTTTACTTCTCAGGCACTTAATTCGGGAACCCTAGGTGGACCTAGGAGTTGTGCCGATGGATATGCTGTTGCTTTCGAGGCTGAGGGTGGAAATGCAGGGACATATACCGATCAATGGGTGTATGAATTTAGTAATGGCAAAATATATAGATCAACCAATGGAATGACTTCTACTTTAGAACTTACTCCCCCCGAAGTAGTTATGGATAATGCTTCTGGTGTCTCAGTCTTAGGCGCAGAGTCTTTTGCCTCAGGGAATACTCAGCAACCATTAATTATTATTAGGCTTGTCGGAACTATTACAATACCTGGTAAGAATGTGGTTACTCCATTTTCTATAGAGACCGCCGTGTCCCAAAGGAATATAGATATATAATATTATGAAGCAATTTTCAATTTTCAATTTTCAATTTTCAAAACAAAAAAACAGAGGATTCACCTTGGTTGAGACCTTAGTGGCTATTTCTATATTTAGTGTTTCTTTGGTGGGACTAATGACAGTGCTTGGGCAAGGCATAGCTAACACCGGATATGCTAAGAAAAAAGCCATAGCCGCTTTCCTTGCCCAGGAGGGTATAGAGTATGTTCGTAATATTAGAGATACCTATATGCTATACGGAGCAACCACAAGTGCAGGATGGACTAGCTTTAACAATAAATTAATAGGTGCTTCTTGCCAACTAGCGAATGGTTGTTATTTTGATGACAGTAGCTTGAACTTTTCAAGTCAGACTCAGCCTATAGTCAGTATACCTTTTTATGCTTGTAGCGGGTCTTGTCCTATTATGTACTACGATCCTACTTATGGTCGCTATAACTATGCTTTAGGTTCTTCGTCGGAATATAGGCGTAAAATAAATATAACGCAATTAAATGGTGCAACCGAAGCTAGGATAACATCAACAGTGTACTACAGCCAAGGGTCTGGAACTTATAGTGTGAGTTTTTCAGAGAGTTTGTTTAATTGGGTAGAATAATGAAAACAATATTTATACAAAAAAATAGAGGCTTTGTGATACTTTTTTCAGTGACTGTTTCGGGCATATTATTAGCCATTGCACTTGGGGTTCTGAACGTTGCTTTTAAAGAGGTTAGGTTTAGCACTTCAGCTAAAGATGCAAATGATGCCTTTTTTGCAGCCGACACTGGAGCTGAGTGCGCTCTAAAATATGATAAATTTGCTAGTTCTCTAAATGCATTTACTGGTACAGCCACAATGAATTGTGGAAATAGTAATAGGGTTGTCACTCCTTTAACCGCATCTAGTTGGAGCTTTATAGTTTCTGCGATAGGAACATCTGGTGAAGCTTGTGCCAAGGTATCTGTGACGAAGTCCGGTAATACTACAACAGTTGTGTCTAAAGGGTATAATGTTGGTGATAGTGTTTGTAATTCAAGTAACCCAAACAGAGTGGAGAGAGAGCTTAAAACAACTTACTCTACTCCATAATCAAAAAATGAGTATTTCTGAAGTAGAAAAAAGAATAAAAAAGTTGCGGGTAGAAATCGCAAGGCTTCGAACCGCGTATCATATTAAAGATGATCCTAGTATTACCGACGATGTGTATGATTCTTTGACGCGAGAGTTAAAAGAGTTGCTCGAAGAGTACCCAGAGTTTATAGATTTAAATGCTCCTGAAAATAGAATAGGAGGCAAGGCTCTTAGTAAATTCGTAAAAGTAAAACATAAAAATAGGATGCTGTC
>Ga0066639_10003546_pt1 | contig 13496 bp, 15 predicted proteins | sample CryGeyCG2114_010_2_FD_59504 | JGI IMG/M metagenome (GOLD analysis project Ga0066639, IMG submission 59504) | Groundwater microbial communities from aquifer - Crystal Geyser CG10_big_fil_rev_8/21/14_0.10 | ecosystem: Environmental > Aquatic > Deep subsurface > Groundwater | place: USA: Utah...
GCCTTTTTTATATGGACTTTAATCGAAGGTATTTCAATGCAGGTTTTCAAGGGCGCCACCATGTCAACAGTCTTTTGGTATTATTTGGGTGCAATTATACTAGCAGTAGTGGCAAAGATGGCTAAAATGCATGCAATGCACTGCGGCTGTGATGCAAAGGCACCAAAGACAAAACCAATTCCAAACAAAAGGAAGAGATGATCTTCCTTTTTTCTCTTTTTTGGGAGACAAAATTTAAACCTTTTTATATAATTAATAGTTATGTGTGGAATTATAGGTTGTATTGGAAATCTAAATGCTACCGATATTGTTTTTCAAGGTTTGAAACGGCTTGAATATCGTGGGTATGACAGCTGGGGAATGGCATTTCACACAGAATCAGGAACAGATACTATAAAGAGAATTGGAAAGGTTGAGTTTGATCAGGAACTTCCAAAATCTCATGTTTGTGTTGGTCACTGCAGATGGTCTACTCATGGGGCTGTAACTATTGAGAATACCCACCCACACTTCTCTGAAGACAAAAAAATTGCTGTTGTGCACAATGGCATAATAGAGAACTATCTACAAATCAGGAAGGATCTGGAAACCATAGGGTATAAATTCAGATCAGAGACAGATACAGAATCAGTTGTTTATCTTGTGCAGCATATGTTGAAACAGGGAATGAATTTCAAACAAGCAGTTATAGATTCCCTGAAACAATTGAAAGGATCCTTTGCTCTTGTATTCCTCTGTGATAAAACAATTATAGCTGCGCGCAGAGATTCACCACTTTTGATAGGGGTTGCAGATGATGCGTATTTTGCAGCTTCGGATTTCTCAGCATTTACAGAACATACCAAGGATGTTATCTTCCTGCAAAATAATGAGATGGCAGTCTTGAGTGACAGGCTCGAGTTTTATAATTATCAGACAGGAGATAGTCTAGAGAAAAATATTGAGAAATTGGAGACAGATAATATTTGCTCTGAAAAAGGAAAGTACAAACATTTCATGCTTAAGGAGATCATGGAGCAACCTGAAGCATTACAAAACACACTGAAGGATAAGATATCAGGCTTTGAGATAACTAATAACATATTATATGGTGTGGATATAAACAAGATTAACAGGATTGTTATAATTGCTTGTGGCACTTCATGGCATGCGGGTCTTGTAGGAGAGTTTTTCATAGAGAAACTTTCCTGGATACCTGTAGAGGTGGAATATGCTTCTGAGTTCAGGTACAGGGATCCAGTATTGGATGAGAATACCTTATGTATAGCCATATCACAAAGTGGTGAGACTGCAGATACGATAGCAGCCATTAAAGAGGCCAAGAGTAAGGGATCTAATGTAGTTGGAATCATCAATGTGAAGAATAGTACCATGACCAGGGAGTGTGTCTCATGTGTTTATACAGAGGCAGGACCTGAAATAGGTGTGGCATCTACAAAAGCTTTCACAACACAGTTGGCAATACTTTTCATTATATCTCTAAGGTTAGGCCTTGAGAGGGGAAAAATATCTAAAGAAAGGGTAAGAGAGTTAATTGAGGAGTTGAAGAGGATTCCCTTCAAGATGGATCAGGTACTTGAGCTAAATGAGCAGATACGTGGATTTTCTGAGAAGTATTACACAAAGGATAATGCACTGTTCCTTGGAAGGGGGACAAATTATCCTATAGCACTTGAAGGCGCCTTGAAGCTGAAGGAGATAAGCTACATACATGCAGAGGGATACCCCGCAGCTGAGATGAAGCATGGACCAATAGCTCTGATAGATGAGAACATGCCTGTTGTTTTCCTTGCCTTAAAGGATTCTTCTTATGAGAAGATTTTAGGTAATATACAAGAGGTTAAATCAAGAAAGGGTAAGATAATAGTTATAGCTACAGAGAAGGATGTAATAGTTGATAAAATGTCTGATAACGTGGTGTTCATACCTGAAACAGATGAGTTGCTTGTGCCTTTCCTGAGTGTTATACCTCTACAACTGCTGGCGTACCATATAGCTGACAGGCGTGGGTGTGATATAGATAAGCCGCGGAACTTGGCTAAGAGTGTAACAGTGGAGTGATATATGGTTGAGATTAGAGAAGCATGTAAATCAGATGCGTATCATGTGGCTGCTGTGCTTATGACAGCATATAGCATAAGCACGCTAGATGAAGGAGCTGAAGCTTTCTTAACTGAGCTTTCCAAAAAGCATGGGTTTCTTATTGCAGTTGCCGATGAAAGGGTTGTGGGTCTTACAAGCTTCAAAACACATGGACTTCCCAAACATGGATTGTCAGAGCTTGACAGAATAGCTGTACTACCTGAATTTAGGAGGCATGGTGTGGCAAAAGAGCTTTTTGGCGGGACCGTGAAACAATTAAAAAAGTTCTATGAAGAGCATAACTGCAAGCTGAGAAAGCTCTACCTACTCACACATCAAGATAACAAAGGAGCACAAGAGTTTTACAAGAAACTAGGCTTCACAGAAGAAACCATCCTGAAAGACCATTACTACGAGAACAAGCCAGAAATTGTAATGTCTATGTTTTTCTAATTTACTCTGTGGTCATGAATGTATACCAAGGAACTACCTCTTCGAGAACTGCATTATTGCTTGCATCGACCTTGATTGTCTTGTCAATCTCCATGGGGATGAAGCCGAATAGCTTTCTATCCTCTTTTCCTTCAACTGCATAAACTGCCTTGGAATTCTCTTCCCTCAATCTGATCTGGTTTGTGCTTTTCATGTTTATATTGGCCATAAGCCTTGTGGGTGAGACAGATACTTCTGATTGGCCCACTCTCAATTTACCATCCTTCACTGAGGCTTCATCTGTATTTACTTCTATATTCTCATCCTTTATGACAACATCAGTATCACTAGGCTCAATAGTTATCTTCTTTTCATCAATATCAGCGCTGATCTTCTTTCCTACTGTCTGCACCTTTATACTGTCAGCCTCTATTTCACCAGCCTTTATCTTCATCTCACCTACGAGGTCTTTTACATCATCTGCATTTATCTCATCAAGGCTTTTTATGAGGTCCTCTATCAATCCATCAATCTCATTTCTAAGACCCTTCAGGCTTTCTATCTGAGATTCAACATCATCAGAGCTTGTTATCTCTGTTATCTGTTCTTTGTAATATTTAGCTATCTCAACACTCGAGCCCGTTCCAGTGGGTTTGTTCATAACAACTGATATTGGGGTTTCATATCCTTCATTACCACTCGTGGTACCTTCACATTCATTCCTTATTCTATCCATACCCGTTTTCAACTCATCCAGTACGCCTTCTAATTCAGCCCTTGACTTGTATCCCCTTTCTGTAAGTTGCTCATCAGTGAGACCATTCAACTCACCATAATAACGATACTTTTCTTGCCATTTTACAAGTTCATCGCATGCAACTCTCATAAGCCCTTCTTCTGATTGTCCATCAGATGCTTCTTTTGACGATGTACATTCCTCTCTGAATTCACCAATCTCTTCCTTCCAGCTTCTTATCTTCTTTGTAATTATCTCAACCATACTTTCATCATTATTGGATTCGGCATCTTTCAGTTCCTTGATAAGTTCATCATATATCTTCATCATGTCATTCGTAACACCACAGTCGCTTGATATCACTGTTATAACTGGCCCAGATTCTCCAGAGACTGTTGGGACACCGACGCTATTTTCGCATAGTGTTTCAGGGTTTTTGCATCCGCACCCTGATGATCCCCCATCATCATTATCAGCAATAGTTTGCCTGAAGCAGTATTGAACAGACTTGCCATCAGGGCAGGTATAGTATTTTTCACATCCGACAGAAGTCTCAGTGCCGCCAGTTGTTCCAGTAGGTCCTACCATTACACCGCTGTTTGATCCTCCTGAACCACCGCCAGATATAGTGCTTTCTTGTGCCATGATGCCAGAAATTGCGGTTAACATTAACAGACAGAATAACATTATGAATATTTTTTTCATAATATATAATGGGTTCTTATCTAATAAATAGTTATTCCTTCTTTATTCTGGATACAAAACCACCCCGAGTTTTGCCAGGAATAATCCTGATGCCAAATTCGGATTGTTTCAGTTTCACATCCAACTTTATTTTAGGCAAATACAGTGTTGCATCTTTCTGTTTTGATAAGAATTTAGAAAGCACTTTCTCATTTTCATACTTGTTTAGAGTACATGTGAAGTATACTAGCAGGCCTCCAGGTTTCAGGAGCTCGAAGCCCTTCTTAAGAAGAACTAGTTGAAGTTTAGCTCGTCTCTTCACACGGAATGTGCTTTCTTCAAGCACATCTTTATATCTGGTTATTATACCCTCACCCGAGCAGGGAGCATCTACTAGAACCCTGTCAAAAGGCTCTGACTTGAATCTCCTTCCATCTTTGTGGAATGTTTCAGCCATGACTCCATGCGTGTGGAAATATTTCAGCATTCGTGTATACCTCTTGCTACTGATATCAATACATGTAAGTTTTAGATCTCCATCAACCATATCATACGCAAGTGCGGATTTTGTTCCAGGAGCTGCGCAGAGATCCAAGAGTGAGTCCTTTTTCCGGACTTCAAGTGCGAGAATAGGAATCATGGAGGAGAGGTCTTGCACGTAGTATATGCCTTTATCAGAAGCCTCAGTTCCTACAAGAGGCTTGGAACACATGAATACATCATGTAAACCAGTCACAGGAGTCAACTTCACGCCAAGTTCAGTTTCAATATCCTTTTGTGTTACATTCTTTCGCGGGTTAAGTCTAATGTACTTAGGAGGTAATGTCTTGTAAATATCTAGGCTTAATCCAACTTCTTCCAGACGCTTTCTGAGCTGGTCTTCATATTTCATATAATACTATGCGAATCCAAGAAATAAGTATGAGAGTAGTGATAGATACAAATTTGATCATAGCAGGCAGATACAATGAGAACAGCGCCTCGAACAAGATCATAGATCTCTGTCTGGAAGGCAAGCTTCTTGCAGTATTCTCAGATAGAACAAGAGATGAAAATATACATATACTCGAGAAGGTCAAACCACCTGCGGATTACCTGAACAAGATCAAGCTATTCTTCTCCAAGTCTTTATACATACCCCAGCCGCAGACAAGAATAGATATATGCTCTGATAGGTCTGACAACAAATATTTTGAAACAGCTGTGGATGGCCAGGCACAATATATAATCAGCAATGATAGGCATCTTCTGGAACATGATGGATATTATGGTATCAAGGTCAGAAGACCTCAAGAATTCTTGAGAGAGATGCCTTAGCAGCTCTGCCCAAAGTTTGTTATCACGTCAGCCACGTCACCAAAGTTAATCTGGCCATCCTGGTTGACGTCTATATGGTCAAAGTGTTGCCAGTCTGCATCCCCGCTTGACTTGCCCTGCCAGAATACAGTCATGGCCAGGTCTATGATATTAACCTTGTTGTCATTGTTGGTATCCTCGCATACAGGAGGTGTAGCCACTGAAAAGCTTATACTGTAATCATTCATGTTCTTGTTTCCTTCTAGATCATTACAGCGAACATAGTATGCGTAACTCCCTCCGTCTGTCAGTCCTGTGATCAGCTGTGAATGGGTTGTCCCGCCGGTAGTTGAAAAGGTGTTGGTCATGGAGTCATAGCTAACTCCTGGAGTTGTCCCGTACTTGCATGTAGCAGCCTCATTCGTAGTCAGGCTGATGGTTGCCTGCGTGGTCCCTGAAGCAAGCGTGCCTGTTGGCTGCCCATTGCTCCTCACAGGTGGCGTGGTGTCAGGTCCTGTGTCCACGTACTCGATTGCTCCTATGTCAGGCGCAGACCCAGACCAGTGCCTGCAGTCAGCAGCAGGATCCATTGGGTTTATTGGGTCATCATCTGCGTAATCACAATGGTAGCCCGGAATTAATTCCCCAGCGTCGATTGCAGGAGAAGTTGCTGATAGCTTTAAAAAATCAGGGCTTGCAGGATTTGTTGAAACAAATTGTGGATCTGCATCACTAGAATTTACATCATGTCCACTTGCACTTACCCAAGACGGAAGATCATAGTAAGTTCCAAAGAAAGTTCTGAACTTCAAACCTGCAGGATCATGATATATATTGTGATTTGAATCAGTTAACTCTGCCTGACCACTCATTTCTACAACGACCACCTCCTCAGCAAGTTCTACTAATATATTGTTTTTGAAATAATTCCTAATAGTGTCTCCTACTTCGGCGTTGATTGCAAATCCTTTTCCTGTTGGAATTGCATAAATAACATTATGGACAAAGGTGAGATTATCAGTGGGTCCTCCGACATGTAAATGAATATCATCTATCACTGAAGCATCCCCATATAAAATATTTCCTTCTATAATGGTGTTAAATCCATGAGTAAGGAATCCAATTCCTGAATTGAAGTTGCTTAGAATATTATTCCTAATTATATTCATATCGGTTCTTTGTTTCATATCAATGCCTTGATCCACATTGTATATCACATTATCAGCAATAAGGCTATCCCTAACATCATAAGCCTTAATAGCTGCTCCACCATGAGTGAAATGGATAGTGGGATTGCCAAATCCAGGACCTGCCCCACTTCCAATGTCGTGTATTAAATTCCCAACCACATTTATCTCTTTCATGCATAGCAAGTCTGGAGGAGTAGTGCCTGGTCCGCAGTACGTAGTATCCTTATGATGTACAATGGCTCCAGGGTTTGACCCACATGCAGAACCTCCTCCTGAAATGAATGCAAACTCATTGTTGGTAATGTTTACATGGTGGACAGTACCATCCATAACAATACCATCATCAAAACTTTGCATAAAGGTCAAATTCTGAATGACGAAGTAAGAGGGGTGTTCATAGCCAGGTGGCCAAAAAGCAATGTATTCGCTATGAAGTGGAGCTGTAGATCTGTTAGAGCATTCTATGGTATGGCTCAATGCAGGTTGACCATCAAACGTCCAAATATAAACCCTGTCATTATTATAGTCAAAATAGAATTCCCCGCTCTGATCAATTTCTGATAGGGTTGTTTGGGGCAAATACCATCGCTGCCTGTCCTCCCAACAATCCGTGTCTGCATATACAAGGCATCTCGGCCTGTAATCATTTGAAAAGCTTGCATAATATACGTTGGTTGATGCTCCGGTACAATATGGATCTCCTACTGTGCATTTAACCCAATTAGTAACTTCCTCACTCCCTAGAATCTTAATATCTTCCCTGTTCCCGTATCCTGAAAAAATTGTATACTGTCCAGGTGTTCCAGCCCTCGGGAAGATGCTTTCTCTATACTCCCCTGACATTATATAAACAGTATCTCCTCCATTATGTCTCTGATTAGCTGAGTTTAGTGTACAAAGAGGAGTCTCTATAGTACCTGGTCCTGCGTCATTACATCCTGGATCGGTGTTAGATACATACCAAGTAGTTGCGGAAGCAGAGCTAACGGTCAATAATAATGTTAATATGAATATTGGTAGTAACTTCATATCATAATACAATTAGATCCTTAACAACTTATATGTCACGGATACCATCTGTTATGACCTTGAAGATGGCCTCGCCTTCTGGAAGGGATGGTGAGTCTATGAGCTTTGCAATCCTCTTCTCCGCCTTGCTCTTCCTCAGGTAGAGCCTGAATGTGGCCTGGTGGCCTAGTATGTGCCCGCCTATTGGTGCTGTTGGGTCGCCGAACAAAACATCAGGACGTGACATCACCTGGTTTGTCACATAAATGGCAAGGTTGTGAACATCAGCAATCCTCTGGAGCTTGTGCAGATGCCTGTTGAGTTTCTGTTGTCTGTTTGCAAGGGTCCCTCTGCCTATATAATCACTCCTGAATGTGGAAGTCAAAGAATCAACAATAACGATCTTGATTTGTGGGTGTTCCTTTATCAGTTCTTCCACCTTGTCTGCAAGCAGCATCTGGTGATCTGAGTTGTATGCACGGGCAGCAAACACGTTCTCAAGCGCCTTCTTCGGGTCCAAACCTGCTGCCTCAGCCATATGCTTGAGCCTCTCAGGTCTGAATGTCTGCTCTGTGTCTATGAATACAGCCTTTCCACCAATACCGCCTTTGTCTTTTGGCAGCTGAACGTTGATGGCTAGCTGATGCGCAAGCTGTGATTTTCCTGAACCGAAGGCTCCATGCGCCTCGGTTATGGCCTGGGTTTCTATCCCACCGCCAAGTAAATCGTCAAGGGTCTTGGAACCTGTAGTAATCTTTGAAACAGCTTCCCTCTTCTTCATCACATCTGTTGCCTTCTCAAATCCCATCTTGAGCTTTCCTCTTGCTGCAGCTATGATCTTGCCTGCAGTTTCCTCACCGACATCGGCTGCTGAGGATAGCTCTCCTGAAGAAGTAGCTGCAATGCTCATCAAGTCTTCATAACCAGCTTCCTTAAGCTTCTCTGCAATCTTTTTTCCTACTCCAGGTAAATCTTCAATATCATTTGCCATAAAAATCAGCTCTGTTAATTCTTGGTGTTAACATTTAAATCTTTGATAAGATTTTCAATCTCTACTTTCACATTCACATCATTCAAGGAGTTAACAACCATTTCATTCTTCTCTGTGAAGCTGTTTTGTTTTACAGGACCTGTGAATACAAATTCCTTGCCCAGAGAAGCCACGTTTTCATACACGCTAAGAGGATCCTTCAGTTTGATTAACTCACCAACCTTTTTACCAAGAACCTTTTCTGCAATCTCACCGAAGAACACGACCCTTATATTTCCAAAACCATCGTCTATGGTTCCTGATAAAACCATGTTATATGCAGCATCAACACGCCCATGCTCGGCGCATACCCAGTTTTCACCGTCAGCAGTAACACGTTTCCTGCATGTAGGGCATACTTCGTAAAACGGCGTCCTGTTAAACAGCTGTATTAAACAAGCGCGTACGGTCTGGTAATCACCAATTCTAAACTTTGAGATTGGTGTCATCTTGACTTCGCGTTGGCCGAAGTCTTGGTAAGTATCAGAAACAGCTTCTATGTCCTCATCAACCTTTTCTGCCTTGCCCTTTCCTATCATGAGATTTGGCTCGCCTCTGTTATCCGGTCGTACATACCCGCCTGTTATCCTTATCACTTCCTCTTCTTTCAGCTTGCCCTGCTTGACAAGATCAGTCTCTTCGTTCCACAGAGTAAGTCTTATCCTTCCAGTCTCATCAGCCAGAAGCACATTCTGAACCACTCCCTTTTTTCCCTTGGTGTCAAATTCCCGCGGCTCATTTATCTTGATAATCTTGGCTGTCACGTCAACGGATTTCAGCCCAGTGACTATGTTCTTGACCTTGAGGTTCTTGTTAGTCTCTTTCAAAAGGCTGACGCCCAGCTCCCGACCAATTATGTATGCAGCCCCTTCTTCGGAAACCAAACCAGACAGTTCAAGCTGCTTTTCCTCAATCATCGTCCTGACTTCATCAGGCTCCATTTTTGCTTCCTTGCTTATGGTTTCTATCAGCTTTTCTACAGAAGTCATGGTATATATTTAGAGAAAAATTTTAAATATGTCAGTTGTCAGATTTATTGAACAGTATATTTCCCTGAAATGAATTTATTAAATTTTTCAGCAAACTCGCATATATCAGATGAAACCATTACTGCTGCTAAAATCACAACTTAGTAGTGAGTGAAACCTTTTTATTGCTAAATTTCATATACAACACACCTTGAGGGGCTTTATGGCAAAAAAGGAGAAGATTATAGTACTTAGTGTAGACAGGGATGATGATATTGGCAGAAAGACCTCTTTCAAGGGGCCTGTAATAGGAAGGAATAACGTGCTTAAATGTGCGACTGAGTTTGCTCTTTCTGATCCTGAGGATTCTGACGTGAATGGATTGTTTCAGGCCATAAGGGTGTATGATGAACTAGATAAGAAGCATGAGTCTGAGATTGTTGCCCTGACAGGACATCAGAATGTGGGGATAGAGTCTGATAGGATAATAACGAAGCAACTTGACACTGTATTGAAGAAGTTCGCTGCAGATTACGCGATAATTGTAACAGATGGTGCAGAGGATGAGCACATAATGCCCATAATACAGTCAAAGGTTCCAATACTTTCAGTGAAGAGGATCATAGTTAAACAATCAGAAAAGCTTGAGTCTACATATTATCAGGTAAAGGATTTCATAAATGAGTCTCTTGAGAACCCTAAGCTGTCAAGACTTGTATTCGGTTTGCCTGCGATAATACTCCTATTATTGGGTATATTTGGTATTGAGGGATTCCGTCTTGTAATAGGAGTGTTAGGTGCATACTTATTTATCAAAGGATTCAAGCTTGAAAGTTATATAACAGGTTCTATAGATGAGCTTCACTTATCCTTTACACGTAGAAGACTTACATTCTTCTTCTACCTGTTTGCTATAGTTTTTGTTGTCCTTGGCACATTCAGAGGTTTCACAGTAGCGCCTTCTTACTATGATTTAGGCATATTTGAGCTCACAGCAAGCTATCTTTCAGCATCCATTTACTTCTATTTCATAGCCGGGGCTGCTCTGTGGGTAGGAAGGAACGTAACTCTCACTAAGAGGAGCCTTTCCAGGATCATTGCAGTGCCTGCATTTGGCCTTGCCATATCTATTGTCATCTTCAACTCATCTGAGCTGATAATAAGACCTGATTATCAACTTCTTGACTTTGTCTATTCAACCATCTTTGCATTCGCTATACTGGTAATCGCACTCGTAATAGAGTGGAAGGATTAGGCTCTACTCACTCTAGTTTCAAAACACTATCATTTCTAAGCCAGTCTTAAGTCTAACTCCTAGATTTAACTCTCACTTTAGCTTCAGTTTTGTAGCCACAATAAAATATATTTTATAGAATATATTTAATAAAAGTAGTTTAAAAAAACATCTAAATTAAAATAACTAATAAAAAATATATACTGAAAAGGATATAAATTAATGGTTACATACATTTATATAGAATTATGTTAACAATAGAATAGTTAAAACATAGTGTGAAAGAAAATGTTGGAAAACAAGCTACTAGTGGAATTGTTTCTCCGGGAGAAACCGGCAAAGATAATACTAGGTTTGAAGACCTCCAAGGGTTCTGTATATGCAACCCTCCTGTCAAAGGAAGCTAATTGTACTTATTCTCATACAATCAAGATACTTAACATATTCAGGGATCTTGGGATTGTGAGTTTCGAGAAGACTGGAAGGATAAAGAAGGTGAAACTTACAGACGACGGATGGGATATTGCCCATAACCTTGAAGCTATAATTAAGAAATTTGTGCAGATGGAAGAGCTATCCAAGAAGCCTAAAAAAGATAAAGAAAAAAAGAATTCTAAAAAGTGAGAGAAAAATCGGACATTAATATGAAGAAGCCCTTTGTTTATGTACTGCTTGAAAAACAAAACCTGTTGTATTTTATAGCCATTATGATATTCATATCCTCCCTGACATACATGCTGCATGAGCCCAGGATAGCAACCGATCATTTCCTGGTCGGCATAATCATAGCCATCTGGGGATTTGCCGTGAGCTCGTACAAGAACATGTAATTTTTGCCTACTTTTCCCCTTGAAAGGTGTACTTCTATAGGTAAATCTGGATGAAAACTACCGTTTATATCCATTAGTTTACATTATATCATAAAGGAAACTAAAACTGCATTTATTGTAAACTATTTATGTAAGTAAAGTAAACTAGTAATTAGGTGAAGAATTTGGCAGGATTTTCGTCTCAAACTATGAGTGACCCCAAGGGGTATCTTACAGAGGATCAAGTTAACAAACTTTTAGAAGCTTCTGAAAATTTGAGAGACAGGCTTCTTCTACAGCTCATGTATAGGGGCGGTAGGCGTGTTTCTGAGGTCTTATTACTCAAAAAAGAGGATATTTTGTGGGCAGATAATATGGTTATATTTACAATTCTTAAGAGAAAAAGACCAGTGAAAGAGCTAAAACCAATAGATGAGGGAACAATGAAGTTACTTGATTTGTATGTAAATGATAATGTGGAGATGAAGGGGGTTAGAAAAAAAATGGTAGATAAAAGACTTTTTCCAGTAACAAGACAGTATGTTTTCAAACTTATTCGTAAACTTGGTGATAAGACAGGCATAACGTATGTAGGTGATAAGAGGATACATCCACATCATCTTCGTCATAGTTTTGCGGTGCATATGGTGAGAACTAGTGTGGAATCGACAGAGGATTTGAGTAAGTTGCAAAGATATATGGGTCATGCAAATATTTCAACAACAGCGCATTATCTGCAATTTTCTCCATCTGAACAAAGGAGTATTATAGATAATGCATGGGGAAATAAGAGGGTGAAAAAGTGAGCTTTGCAGACTTGATGGGTAGCCAAAACAAACAGGGAGAGAAGAGGATTTTAACTTTTCTGGAGGTTGCTGGGATGTTTCAGGCTGCTGAATATAATAAGCGGGACTGCATGCTGCTTAAGTGTCTGTATTACCTTGGCCTGAAGAGCAGCGAGGTTCAGAATTTACGTGTGGAAGATGCTGATTTTGAATCATGTAAGGTTAAAGTGTTTAAAGGTGACAAGAAAACAAGTCGATATGTGTCTATTCCTGAAGGGTTTGGTGAGGAGTTGAGGGGGTTTGTTAATGGAAAAATGGGTTACATATTTTCTGGCGGCTCCAATGGTTTGGTGAGTGACAGGCATGTTCGAAGACTTGTAAAAGCGTATGCATGCAAGGCTGAAATACAAAAATGGTCCGAAATTAATCCTCACTCCTTACGTGAGGCATATTTTCATCATTTGAATAATATATAATATATTTTATAAAATAACTTATTAAATATAACTAATTTAAAATAAGTTATTAAATATATTTAATTTAAAATATATACTGAAGTAGTTATTTAGTAGGTCTCACCATATAACACTGTTATATATTTATGTGTGAGAAGGAAGCGGACCTAGACATGGAGCAAATCAAGAGTAAAGTGAGAGTTATTCCACACTAGAAATAAATAGCATCTGAGCTAATAATTATACATGAAACCTCGTGGCTGGCTGAACCAAAGAGTTGATAAATTTACCATGAAGGACCTAATCCTCATAGTATTAAGCTGTGTGATTTTTGGCATAGTTATAGGCGCGCTGACATATTCGTTCTCTGTGAGATATGTAATTTGGCTGTTTATCCTATTCATCCTGCTAGGAGTGAGACCTGCTTATGTGTGGATTAAGAAGAGGGATGTGAAGAGACGTGTTATCAGTGATGAAATCTGACATAACCCAGATAGAGGCAGATGCCATAGTAAACCCTTCCAATTCATACGGCGTCATGGGTGGTGGCGTAGCCTTGGCTATCAAACATGCTGGCGGAGAAGAGATAGAGAAGGAAGCAATGAGAAAGGCTCCCATACATGTAGGTCAGGCCGTGGAGACTACTGGCGGCACGCTAAAAGTGAGATTTGTCATACATGCGAGCACCATGGAGAAGCCTGCGCAGAGAATAGGCGCAGAAAACGTAAGAAAGGCTACCAGAGCAGCTCTAGAGCTGGCTAAAAAGCTAGAAATAAAGAGCATCGCT